>Ga0268283_1000073_pt1 | contig 101363 bp, 77 predicted proteins | sample saktaG_13_FD_190140 | JGI IMG/M metagenome (GOLD analysis project Ga0268283, IMG submission 190140) | Saline water microbial communities from Sakinaw Lake, British Columbia, Canada - sak_2013_06_06_36m | ecosystem: Environmental > Aquatic > Non-marine Saline and Alkaline > Saline ...
ATTGGTTGTTGGGACAGAAAAATTGTTCAAACTCGCTCATCGATTGCCTCCGGCGTAAAATGAATTCGACTGTAGGCAATCATAATGCAAGTCGGAACCTTTTGTCAACTAATTGGTGACATCACCGAATATCTTTGCCTTGACAAAAAAAATGCTTCCTAACGCCATCAAAAATGCCAGGAAATTGCAGAAGTACAACAAGACAACCGGCGTCAACAATCCTTCAACCAACGTGCATGAGCTTATCGAATATCTGACCAGTCTGAATACCCGTCAAATCTAATTCTAACGCATAAGGTTTGAGTTGACAGCGCGACGAATCTGACCCACAAGAGAAATTGAATTTATTAGCCAATTGTTAGACGTGATACCCAAAAATGGATAAAAACGAGGCAATATAAGAGCAATGGATAAATGGCTAATAAAATGATTATCTTAATGAAATCAATATATTATATTAGTTATGATAACTTGCGATAATCATTAAAATATTCCCTTGTAGGATTCCTAAACCATTGGCCGGGTGTCCGATTCACCCATGGGGCACCATAATATCAATGTGTTACCTTAACCGGTAACCCCTTTTTTATTAGATTGTGCCCAAAACTGTGCCCATTTGAGAAACAAGGTAATCCTGGTGTTTCTGGGCCGCCTGTCTTAAGTCAGTGTCGCTGACGATATTGTAACTGTCAAAAACCGATCTGGTTTTATGACCTGATATCATCATCGCCACCCGTTCTGGAATCCCGGATCGGACCATATTCCGGACAGTGGTTCGCCTGAGAGCATGAAACAGTTTCCGGGGTAGGGCAGCCTTATTCAGTGCTCTGATCCAAGATTTGCGGATATCCTTTAATGGTAACTTTAAGAGTTACCAGCATGTTTTAAAATAAATATCAATAAGTTGCATTGAATTAGTAGAGCCTTTTTGGGGCTTTAGGATGTTTTGTCGATCATGATGCCCAGCATTGTGTCATCGACCTTGGCCATGCCGAGTTTGCTGATTGCCGTCAGATTCCAGATGGTTTCCTCTGCCGTTCTTCCGATAAACCCTTCGGTCTGGGTGATGCCGTGGTCGTTCATGGCCATATAGGCGGCGCGAATTGCCGAATCCGTCGAGCTGGCCACCTTCAGAGCGCAGCCAGCCTTGGCGCCGTCACAGAGCATTCCCCCCAGATCGCTGATCAGGTTGTTGACGGCCAGCGTGATCTTCTTCATGTCTTTCCCATGCTGCTGATAAACAATGGCCACGGCCGCGCCGACCCCTGCCGCAATCGCGCATCCGCAAAGCGGAGACAGATCCCCGGTAAAACATTTGATATAGCTGTTGATCAGATGGGACAGCGCAATACTCCGGATAACCTTTGGTCCTTCGATGTGAAAGAATTCGCCGACCTTGTAAGGAACCAGAATCGCCACAATCCCCTGGTTTCCGCTGCCGCCGCTGGACATCACCGGAAAGCTTAAGCCTGCCATTCGTGCGTCCGCGGCAGAGGCGGTCAGGATTTTGATGGCGGAAAACACATCTTCCAGAAGAAATCCTTTATTCATCAGATCGGAAATATAATATCCCACCTTTTTCAGCTTCTGGCCGATTTCGGCGATTTCAAGGTTCATATCGACGCCGCGTCGGATCTCTCGGTAGTCTTCATCGTCCATGCGTTCCACCAGATCCACAAAATCCGCGATGGTCATCTGTCTTAATGACTGTTTATAGGCCTGTCCGCCGGTGCTTTTTTCAGTATCTTCCTTGGAAAAAATCGATTGGGTGTTCTTTTCCAGAAGCACCAAATTCGTATGGGAGCCTTCCATGACAGCCCGGGCTGAGCCCTGATCGGTTTTGACGGTTACATCGATATAAAGATCTGTTCGGGCCGGGTCAAAACCGATCCTGGCTTTTTTCTCCGCTATCAGCGCCTTGGCCTGCGACAACATCTCCTCGCCAGCCCCTTTCAGGATCTCCATCTTTAGTTCAGGTCTTTTAATCAAGGCTCCGAGAACGCCTGCGATCAGATTGCCTTTTTCTCCCCCCGTATTGGGGACGGTGACGGCAAAACCGTTCTTGAAGACTCCGGGATCCACGATGATGCGGATTTCCTGAATCACGCCATCTGTCTGTTGGCCGGCAACGCTTGCGGCATAGGCCACGGCGATCGGCTCCGTGCAGCCCAGCGCCGGAAAAACCTCGCGTTTCAAAACTTCCTTCAGAATATTCAAGATTCATCTCCTTTAGGAAAAAGCAGGCATCCGGTTGTCATTGCTTTGCGCGTGCATATGGATCAGGCCATGGAACGTCTTCGCCAAGGGCCTGCGCGGCATGAAGCGGCCAGTAGGGGTCCCGCAGCATCTGTCTGGCAAGAAATATCGCATCGGCATCGCCGCAGACCAGCGTCTGCTCGGCCTGCTGGGGATTGGTGATCAGTCCCACGGCTGCCGTAGGTATTTTCACCTCCCGGCGAATGGCTGCGGCAAAGGGCACCTGAAATCCCGGAGCAACAGGAATTTTTGCATCCGCAGCCAGGCCGCCGCTGGAACAATCGATCATATCGATACCGATCTCGCGTAGCTTATGGCAATACCTGACGGACTGGCTAAGATCCCACCCGCCTTCAACCCAGTCTGTTGCCGAGATGCGGACAAAGACCGGCAGTGACGCTGGCCAGGCATCGCGGACAGCTTTGGCGACCTGCAGTGGGAATCTGGCACGGCCTTCGAAGTCAGCGCCGAATTCGTCCGTGCGAAGGTTGGATAGCGGCGACAGAAAAGAGTGTAACAGATAACCGTGTGCCATGTGGATTTCGATGACCTTAAAGCCCGCAGTCAGCGCGCGTTTTGCAGCTTCGGCAAAGCGTTCCACCAGCCCGCCGATCTCATCAGGGGACAGTTCCCGCGGGGCATTGAAATCTGCTGCAAAGGGAATGGCGCTTGGCGCCAGCGGTTGCCATCCGCCATTACCAGGCTTTAACGGGGTTCCCCCTTGCCACGGTCTGTCCGTAGATGCTTTGCGACCGGCATGCGCGATCTGCAGTCCGGGAACTGAACCCTGGGCGCTGATAAAAGCGGCAATGCGTTGAAAAGCCGCTACGTGGCCATCCGACCAGATGCCGGTGTCATTGGGAGAAATCCGGCCTTCCGGGACAACGGCCGTGGCTTCAACCATAACCAGCCCCGCGCCGCCAACGGCCCTGCTGCCCAGATGCACCAGGTGCCAGTCCGTGGGCATGCCGTCGATGCAGGAATACTGGCACATCGGGGATACAAATATCCGGTTTTTAAACTCCAGTTCCCGAAGGCACAGCGGTGAAAACAGCAGGGTCGCCATTGTTAATTTCTCCTTAACTCTTGTCGTTCGTTTATTCATAGACCACCATAATCGACCACGCGCGTCTAAATCGCTATGGCGCTGGTTAGCCGTGGTGTGAGGAGCGCAGATCCTGATTATTCGGCGCTTGCTGCTTTTTTTAGCCAGGTGCAAAGCAGCCTTCCCGTCATGGCCAGACATTCCGGATCCAGATAGCTTTCGGCCCGACGTTCAAAAAGCAGGGAACACGTTGCCGGCCAAGAGATCTCTTGGTCATCATCCGCATCATTAAACAGCAGGATGACGGGGATCCGGGGAAGCGCATTAAACTGCACGGACAGGCCATATGTGGCTTGCATCACGGGCGGATAACCGCCCAATTTGCTGCATGATGCCTGCAATTGACCAAGTTTTCCCGCGAAATGGGTGGCGACGGCCCGTTCGACGTCATTTGTAAAATAGGTTGTCAACGGACCCGAATCCTTCAACCCTCTGAAGGATACCCATTCGCTTCCTTTCGGAGCCATATCGGGACAAAGTAGAAGATATTTACACAGAATGACGCGGACATCAAAGCCGGGCTCTTTTCCTGACGGGTCCGTTATGCCGTCTTTGGAAACCCGGTAATCCCTGCCGAAGAGCGGAATGAACACTTCCTTTCCCTGCACCCTCACTCCCAGTAAATGCTCTAACCCCGCCAGATATTTTCTGCCAAACTGGGCCAGGTAATCCCGATAGGTTGCTTCATAGACGCTTGCAGTTGTTTTCATGATGGATGATTATCCTGTATAGCTTTACGATAACCGCGATTGCGAGAACATAGAACAATTTCCTTTGACAATTTAAGCCCGACTCCACGACCGCGCCATTCATGCTTAACATGAAGCCGTTTCATTTCACAAGTATCCTGTTCAACCTTACGCCAACTATTAAAAGACAACAATCGATAGGTCTTTGACATCGGGACAATACGTCCCAATTGTTTAAGGTCTTCCGCTCTTTTCAGCCTCTTTGAGCAATCCCCTTCAGCGCATCCCGGAGCCCGGATATCTGGTAAGGCTTCTGGATGAACCCTGCAAGACTCTTTCCTGAAAACCGCGCAGAAATTTCCCACTCGCTGTATCCGCTCGAAATAAAGACTTGCACGTCCGGATCTATTCTGCGAAGCTCCCGGAAAGCCTCCTCCCCGTTCATGCGAGGCATCGTGAGATCCAACAGAACGAATGTGATTTCATCCCCGCGCGAGCGGTATATCTCCACGGCTTCCTTTCCGTCCCAGGCCGTGATCACGGAAAACCCCAGCTTTTCGAGCATCAAGCGTCCCACCCCCAGGACAGTTTCTTCGTCATCCACCAGGAGCACGGTGCCGATACCGAGCCATTCACTGCCGGTTTCGACCGCTTCTCCATGTGACCCTTCCCCCGTCCGGGCCGAGGAGGGGAAGAGGAGCCGGAAGGTTGTCCCCTTGCCGGGTTCGCTGTAAACCTTGAGAGCCCCCTTGTGGCCCCGCACAATCCCCAGCACTGCTGACATTCCCAGACCCCTGCCGGTAAACTTGGTCGTGAAAAACGGCTCGAAGATGCGCGCCTGCGTCTCCCGGTCCATGCCGCAGCCGGTATCGCTCACCTCAAGGCTCACGTACAACCCATCCGGAAGCGCGTCGTCGTGGAAGGTCTCCTGAAGGTATTCATCGTCGCAGTGCCGCGCTCCGGTAGAAACAGTAACCACCCCGCTTTTCTCGCCGATCGCCTCCGAGGCATTGATCACCAGATTCATGATCACCTGGCGGATTTGGGCCGGGTCGCCTTCGATGGGAGGCACAATTTTTTCCAGGTTCAAGTTGAGCAGCGTTTTCTTGGAAATGCTGGTTTTGAGCATATGGATCATTTCCTGGACCACTTCATTCAATTGCATATGCTCGATCACGAATTTCCCCTTGCCCGAGTAGGCCAGCATCTGCCGGCAGAGGTCTGCGGCACGATGCGAGGCCTTTATGATCTCCTGGAGATTCGGCCGGACGGGTGACACGGGGGAGACCTCGAACAGTGCAAGATCGGCAAAACCCAGGATGGCCATGAGCAGATTGTTGAAGTCATGGGCGATGCCTCCTGCCAGCACCCCCAGACTCTCGAGCTTCTGGGCATGCAGCAGGCGCCGCTCCATCTCGATGCGCTCGGCCTCAATGCGTTTAAGTTCCGTGATGTCTGTGTGCGTACCCAGCAAGCGCAGGGGCTTGCCGTTCTTGTCCCTTTCCACGATACTGCCGAGCGAAAGAATCCATTTCCAGTCGCCGGATTTTGTGAGCTGTCTGAATTCCACGCGATAATCGTTGCGCCGCCCTTCGACGTAGTCCTGGAAGACACGGTAAACCTGCTCCCGATCATCCGGATGCAGGCGATCGCGCCACGCGGCGTTGGTTTCCCGAAAGGCATCCGGGTCGTAGCCGAGCATAGAAGCATACTCGGGGTTGACAATGGCATCTCCCGTTTGCACATTCAAATCATAAAGCCCCTGGTTGGCTGCCAGAAGGGCCAACCGCAGCCGCTCTTCGTTTTCACGCAGCAGCCCTTCCATTTGCTTGCGCTCGGTGATGTCGTGCGCCAAGATCAGCTTTGCCCGCCGATCTCCAAACATCAGTGTGTGCGATGTGATTTCCACATCGATGATCCGGCCGTCCTTCAGGCGGTGAGGCCAAGTTCCCGATTTATCCAGACCCTGCGTCACCGCGGCAACCTTCTTGAGCAGCGCATCGACGTCTTCAGGCGGACGGATGTCCTTGATCGTCATGGTAAGAAACTCATCATGCGAATAGCCGTAATGTGCGATCGCCGCATCATTCACCGCAAGGAAGGCGAGTGTTTCAAGATCGTATACCCACATCGGATGAGGGTTGTTCGCAAAGAGCATGCGGTACCGTTGTTCGCTCTCGCGCAGTAATTCCTCGGCCCGTTTGCTTTCCGTGATATCGCGGATGACCCCGAACTGTACCCTGCGGCCCTGCCAGTCAAAAGTGCGGGTGGTTATCTCCGCCGGAAACACTGATCCGTCCTTGCGGCGGTGGAAGCGCAGCGGGATGTGACGGTCACCGTCCCTGAGCGTTTGCACGGTTTCTTCCGGCTGGGCGGAAATATCGATGGGGCGGAGCTTCAGAAACTCCTCAAAGGAGTAGCCGTAAAGGCTTATAGCAGCATTATTAACTTCGAGAATTTGCAGCGTTTCCGTGTCGGCAAGAATCAGCGCATCGGGCGCCGCATCGAAAAGATGTCTGTATTTTTTCTCATTTTCCTGCTGGCTCCGTTCGAGGATATGCCGTCGCACGATTTCGCCGATCAACCGTGCGGAACTCTCCAGCCGCCGTTTGGCCAGCGCGATGACAAACGGGGGCCGCGTCTGGTAGGTCCCGGCCAAGGCCTGGAGTTCGTCAAAGCTGACGCCATAAGCATTGGCCAATTCCCGCAACTTTGCCGGATCACGCGGCGGATCGCCGTAGCCACAGTTGATGCTGCCCACGATCTCGTCGCCGGCCCGGATCGGCACGGCGTAGAGGTGAATGCCGCCCTTGCATTTGATGTCCACCGGCTTGCCGCTCTCGATTGAGACCCGGGAGCAGTCGGTCCAGCAGGATTCGTGGCAGTGCCACCGGCCGTCCGAAAGCGCCTCGCGGTTGTCCGGAGTACCGCAGCAGTTTCGAGCGGCCTGATCCATGAAACGGCACCAGCCGGAAGCAAAAATCCCGAAGGCATAATCGCCATTGCGTTCGTAAACCGCCGATGATGTCTCCAGCAAATCCAGATAATCGCTGACGACATCGTGCAACAGGTCGGGTCCGACGGAATCGAGGATCAGCCGGGAAGTGTTCAGCCCGGTCAGGTCGCCATAGGCCGGTTGCTGCGTTGCTCCGGCCTCCCCCGGCGGTCGGAGTCTCGGGGAAAGCATCCACTCGATGCGGCGAAGTTCGGCTTCTTTCCGTCGTCTCTCGGACACGTTCTGGAACACCAACACGGTGCCGGTGATCTGCCCGGGATCGTCCAGGATGGGTGAGGCGCAGTCGTCAATGGGGATTTCGCTGCCGTTCCGTCCGATCAAAATGGTGTGATTGGCGAGTCCGACGGCTTTGCCTTCGCTCAAGACCTTGGCAACGGGGTCTTCCACAGCCAGACGGGTCTGCTCGTTGACGATCTTGAAAACATCGACCAGGGGGCGGCCGCGAGCTTCGGCCAAAGACCACCCCGTGAGCGTCTCGGCAACGGGGTTCATGAATGTCACTCCGCCAAGGGAATCGGTTGCGATCACCCCGTCGCCGATGCTTGTCAAGGTGGTTGCGTAACGGCGCTCGCTTTCCCGCAGCCGCACTTCGGCCTGGTGTTTGTAAAGCGCCATTTCGATCGCGGACTGGATTTCACGGTCCTCGAAGGGCTTGATGATATACCCGAAAGGTTCGCTGACCTTGGCCCGCTGTAGGGTATTGTCATCGGAAAAAGCCGTGAGATAAATAACCGGGATGTGCCAGTGTCGCCGGATTTCTTCCGCGGCCGCGATGCCGTCCATCCCCCCCTTGAGCCGGATATCCATGAGCACCAGATCGGGACGGGTGGATGCCACCATCACCAGCGCTGCATCACCCCTGTCTGCCACGCCGGTCACCTCGTAACCCAGCTCCCTTAGCCGGTCCTGGACATCCAATGATACGATGGCCTCGTCTTCAACAATCAGGATACGGGTCTGCTTCATTCGGTTCACCTTTCAAATAATGTCTCGGGTGGATTTTGCGGGAAAAACGATTTCGAAAACGGTTCCTTGCTCGATGATGACCGACATCCGGCCGTCCATTTACTGGCTGAGATTTCTTACAAGGAGCAATCCGAGCGTCTCGGTACTTTGCGGACTTATCTCAGCAGGAAGTCCAACCTCTAACCTTGTGCAGCGACCGGTTGTCTCTGATGTTCTCCTCCAAAATTTTCCATCCTCCTGAACGCTTCCTTTAAAACCAGGTCGATAATGCCGGTCTCATCGGGTTTTGAAAAGGGTGGGCCATCTGCGCTGTTCAGTACCAATATCCACAAGTCAGGCCCAGGGGAATGTATCGGGACCGAAGGCTCGGAACGAAATTGTTGAGAGAATGCCCTGCACATGAGGCCTTCAGCCGACAGGATAAATGCGATCGCTAAAACCGAGGCCATTATGAGTTGGATTAGTCTGGCCTTGTTCATGGACTTCACCCCTTTGATGTGAGTGACGCGCACCAGACGCAAGGATGATAAGAAATCAATTTGTATGAGTTTTTTGGATAGCATCTGCCGTGAATGCTGTCAACGGCATTTACGTGCTAATTTTCCGGCAAGATATGACAAAAATCATTATTGGATATGGACTTGGGTAACTAATCTGGGAATTGCCTGAACGCTCGCAAACTGGTATAGGGTAGCAATAGATACTTTTTTAAAAACCCTTTGCTACAGGTGATCTCTTGAGTAAAAGACAGTTGACGATTCGATACATCATTTTTTATATTTTGTTTTTATCCGACTCCTGGCAAGTCCTGACCGGACTCATCGCCGCCTATTTTCTAACCCCTCTCGTCGAGTTGACGGAAACGGGATTTGGTGCCAGGGCGATGCTCTTTATCATGATCGCCGTCATTGGATATGCCGCTTCCCGAAAACCTGCCCGTTGGATTACCCGGATTTTAAAAATATGGATTTTGGGCGAAAAAAGACCCTGAACGGTTTCTGCTCCCGCGTTCATCGCCGGGCAGAGGAAAGCACCGCCTGAGCCAGGCGGTGCTTGATTTTATGCTAATATTCCTGCATGTAACCGTAGCCTTGTTCTCCATGGATGGACCGGTCGAGTCCGATCATCTCCGATTCTGAAGAAATGCGGAAACCGACGGTTTTTTCCACGAGCCAGCAGATCACCAGGGTGCCGACCACTGCAAACAGAATGGTAACGCCGATGCCCATCAACTGGATTCCAAGCTGATCCCAGATTGTCCAGACTTTTCCGGCGGTTGCCGCGGCGCTCTGCATCCAGCTGTCTCTGATGAAAAAAGAGAGCAGGATTACCCCCAGGCCGCTTCCGACGCCGTGTATACCGAAACAGTCCAGGCTGTCGTCGTAGCCGATCTTCGATTTGGCGACCAGAGCAAAAAAGCAGACAATGGAGGAAAGGGCGCCCAACACAATGGCTCCAAACGGCATGACCACGCCGGCAGCCGGGGTAATTGCGACCAGACCGGCCAGAATACCGGAAGCAAATCCCAGGGCGGTGGCCTTTCGAAACTTGATGGCCTCGATGATGAGCCAGGTCAGGGCGCCGCTGGCTGCGGAAACCTGAGTCATGGTTAGGGCTCTGGCCGTATCCAGGCCGCTGTGAACCGTGGAGCCGGCGTTGAATCCGAACCAGCCGACCCACAGCAGGCCGGCGCCCGTCAGCGTCATGACTAGATTGTTCGGCGCCATGGGGGTTCGGGGATATCCTTGCCTGGGGCCGAGAAAAATTGCCACGATCAGGGCGCTGAACCCGGCGGAAACGTGAATCACCAGGCCGCCTGCCAGATCGATGACGCCGGTGGCGCCGGAATTGAAGAGCCATCCGTCCGAAGCCCAAACCCAGTGGCACAGCGGACAGTAGATAAAAAGCATCCACAGGACGATGAACGCGATATAGCCTCGAAAGTAAACCCGTTCGGCCAGAGCTCCGCTGATCAGGGCCGGGGCAATGATCGCAAACTTGCCCTGGAACATGGCCAGCACGTATTCCGGCACTCCCTTTACAATGGTGTCATCAATTCCCTTCAAGAAAAAATAGTCGCTGTTCCAACCGGCAAAGCCCCCCAGGATATTGGATCCAAATGCGATACTGTAACCGCAGACTACCCAGAGAACGCCAATGACCGCCATAGCAACAAAACTGTGCATCATGGTGCTAAGTACGTTCTTGGTTCTCACCAGCCCTCCGTAGAACATCGCCAGGCCGGGGACCATCAGCAGCACCAGGGCGGTTGAGGTCAGCATCCATGCCGTGGTTCCCGAATCCACGGGTTCGGCTTCGGCTGCGCACACAACTATCGGTAATACTTCAATAATACCGGATACGATAGCAGTAACCCAAATTTTTTTCTTCATCATTTCTCCCGATTTTTAAGGTCATTTTTTAAAACAGGTTTCAGAGATTATATCAATGCAATGCAATAGAAATGCCACATCTATTCAAAATTCGATATTTAATATTATCTTGTAATATTAATATGATAATATTCAATTAATGGAAAAACGACCATAGGAAGAAAAGATCATAACTTACAAAATTGTTGTTTTATGCCCCAAAAAAAATCATTATTGTCATATTTAGCGAGAAAAGAATTTTGGATAAAAAAATCGTAACTTACAAATTTGTTGTTTTGTGGGCAGAAAAATAAATCATTATTGTCATAAATGTGTCAGAAGACACAAAGTCAGGTGTATTCACGCGGTATTCTGACTTCTGAAAAATCATCTTCTTTCTTGATTATATGAATCTGCAATGATACGAAAAACATTGTTCATTGTTGATAAGCGATATGAAGGAGTAGGGAATGCTTGAAGGATCCGGTGTTAAGAAACTGTTTACGAACAACTGGGAAAAAATGGCCCTCTGGGCGATTCTCATCGGCCTCTTCTATCTGCTGAAGCCATTTTTTCTGCTGATTTTTGAGACGTTTCTGATCACTTACAGCACGAAGATCGTCATTCAATGGGCGGTGAATCGCCTGAAGATGAACTATCGGCTGGCAGCGGTGATTGTTTTCTTGATGTTCGTGACGCTGCTGGGGGCAGCCAGCGCCTGGATCGTGCCCAAACTCATTCTCGAGTCCAACCGCATCGTGAAGGATTTTACCGGCAGCGGCGATCAGCAGACCCGAGAGAAGATCAACGGGTTTGTTGAAAGCATTGTCGTAAAAATGGTGGGAGAGGAAAAAGCCCAGACCATCATTGACTCCGATGAATACACGGCGATGCTGGAAGCCTTGAAGACCGAGTCCACAAAAGCGGTTAAATCGGCCTTGCCGCGCGTTCTTGAAACACTTCTTCATCTTGTCAAGTTCTGCTGGGAAATCCTGTTCACCCTGATCCTGGCCATCATCTTTTCCTTCATTCTGGTTATGGATTGGCAGAGAATCGCGAATAAAATGAAGGAACTGGAAAAGAGCCGGATTCGATCCTTCTATATCGGCGCCGCGCCGCATCTTCATGCCTTTGCCGATGTTCTGGGAAAGGCCTTTACCGCCCAGGCCATTATCGCAACCTGCAACACGCTGCTGACCGCAGCCGGCATCTGGTTCTTTCAGGTGCCGAATATCGCGTTGATCATGACCGTTGTCTTTCTCTGCGGATTCATTCCCATCGTGGGAACCTTTATAAGCTCCATTCCGATAATGATCTTTGGCATTCAGGCCGGCGGGCTTTTAATGGTTTTTAAACTCATGATCCTGATAGCCATTGTTCACGCTTTTGAAGCCTACGTGCTCAATCCGAAGATCACGGGAAACGTTCTGCATGTCCATCCGATCCTCGTGTTGATCCTGCTGCTGGTCGGAGAACGGTTTTTCGGTATTTGGGGAATGGTTGTGGGGGTTCCCATCGGGTACTATGTCATCAGCGTTCTGACGATGAAGGACGAAAGCCTTGCGGCCGTTGGTCCCGTGTTGTAACCAGGGGCAAAAAGCTATCTACGAGGGGTAAGGTGTAAGGGATAAAGGCGTATGGCAAAGACACTGCTGAATTTCTTGCCATTTTTACGTTGGTTGCCTCAGGTTACGGGTCGATCCCTGCGGTCCGATCTCCTGGCCGGGGTCACCGGGGCGATCATCGTGCTGCCTCAGGGCGTGGCTTTTGCCACCATCGCAGGCCTGCCACCCGAATATGGTCTCTATGCAGCCATGGTTCCGGTCCTGGTGGCTGCCCTGTTCGGATCCTCGTTTCACCTGGTTTCCGGGCCGACAACCGCCATTTCTCTGGTCGTTTTTGCCAACATCAGCAAGCTGGCAGCCCCCTTTGGTCCGGATTACATTCAGCTGGTGTTTACCCTGACCTTCCTGACCGGAGTTTGCCAGTTTGTACTGGGCGTGGCCCGGCTCGGCGGGATGGTGAATTTTGTCTCCCATTCGGTAGTGGTGGGATTTACTGCCGGCGCTGCCGTTCTTATTGCGTCCAGCCAGATCGGACATTTTTTCGGGCTGGTTCTGCCCAAAAGCGCCTCGTTTCTTTCGACCTGGGTCGATTTGATCCATGCCTTGCCATCAATCAATCCGTATGTGGCTGCAGTGGGCGGCACGACACTGGTTGTTGCCGCCGCCATCAAGACCTGGTGGCCTCGCGCGCCGGCCCTTTTGGCTGCGATGGTAGTCGGCAGCGTCCTGAGTGTGCTTCTTGACGGCGAAAGCCACGGCATGAGGCTGGTCGGGGCACTGCCGGATTGTCTGCCGCCGCTGTCCCTGCCGATTATTTCGTTGGGGGCTATACATGATCTGGTGCCAGGTGCCATGGCCGTGGCCATGTTGGGACTGGCGGAGGCGGTCTCCATCGCAAGGGCGGTGGCTGTCCGATCCAATCAGACCATTGACAACAGTCAGGAATTTATCGGCCAGGGTCTGGCCAACATCGCCGGCAGTTTTTTTTCTGCTTATGCTGCTTCGGGGTCTTTTACCCGAACCGGAGTCAACTACGAGGCCGGGGCCAAAACGCCTCTGGCCGCAGTCCTTTCCGCACTTTTCCTCGCTTTGATTTTACTTCTTGTGGCTCCGCTGACAGCCTATCTGCCGCTGGCCTCGATGGCCGGGGTCATTCTTCTGGTCGCCTGGCACCTTAGTGACTTCAGTTGTATCCGCCGCATTATGAGTACCGATCGCAGTGAAGCCGCCGTCCTGATCCTGACCTTTCTGGCAACCCTTTTCGTTCAGCTCGAGTTTGCCATCTATGCCGGCGTTATCCTCTCGCTCCTGCTCTATCTCAGGCGAACCTCCCATCCCCATTTCATCACCCTGGCCATTGACCCGAAAGACAAACATCGTCGCCTGGTCAATATCCGGAACAGGCCGCTTCAGGAATGTTCCCAATTCAAGATCCTTCGGCTCGACGGCTCCATTTTCTTCGGTGCGGTGAATCATATCAGCGAAGAGCTACATAACATCATCAATACCAGTCCGGAGCAGTACCACATCCTGATCATTGGCAGCGGAATCAATTTCATGGATGCGGCAGGCTGTCACATGCTTTTTCACGAGAACCGGAGCCTCCGGCTGGCTGGTCGCGAGATATCCCTGTGTTCCCTGAAACGAGAAGTGTTCGATATGCTGCAGCGCGGCGGCTGTTTTGCAAACATGGGGCCTGAGCATGTCTTTACCTCCAAGGAAGAGGCCATTCAGTCCATCGTGTCCCGCCTGGATCCCGAGCGATGCGCCGGCTGTACAGCCCGAGTCTTTGCCGAGTGCTCTGAACGGCCAGGGGGGCGATGACAACATCCGTCATCCACCGTCTTAGCCGAATGAAAATGCTTTTTGGGAGATGTCGAATATGATTGAGAGGGACATGGAAATCAGCGACACGGAGGCGCCGAAGGCTGAAATCTGCCCGGTGACGGGTCTGGACGTCTTACGCTATCCGGAGTGGCGGGCCAATGCCTCGGAAGTTTCATACACCCTGAGAATATCGGTAATTGGCCGGCAAATTATTCACATTCAATCCAGTGGCAGTCCGACCCCGGACACCCTCCAGCAGGGATTTCAACGGATCGAACGCATTCAGGCCAGGCATATCCCTGCCCATAAACCTTTTGCCGTCATCGAGGACATGAGCTGCCTGGGCAGGATTCCAACCGATGTCAGAAAGCAATACGCGAACTATATCCGCACCGTTCCTCAAGTGGCGGCGGTCATTCTTCACAGCGCTTCCAGCCTTCAAAGATTTATGATCCGCCTGGGAAAACTGGTTCAACTGTTCCCATTTCCGCTCCTTGTGGCTCAGGATTATTCCCATGCCGTTCAAAAGGCGCTGGAGGCACTGGGAGAACCGGCTGTCACGGTTTCAACCATTGATCCTGAGTTCCCGCCTGAGGCCCATCAGACTACGCTCCGAATACTCCCCAATGAAACCGATATTCAGACCGGGACCGACTGGCAGTTTCGGGATGAATCCTTCACAATGGAGCTTCATGTCATCGGCCGTAGGATACTGTACACCATTTCCACCGGTTTTCTGGAAGAACACCACATTCCGGTTATTGAGGCCCTTCGGGAAAGGGTACGTCGCGAAACCCGGGGGGGATTGGGGTTTGACTACTTCATTATCGATGTCACGCGGCTGGAAGGCGGCAACTGGAAGGCTCGCAAGCGATACCTTCAATCGATCCAGACCTGGTATGAAATCCATCCCTTCAAAGCATTTCTTCTCTTTGGCGCCAATCGCTTCATGCGCATTGCCACCACCCTGGCCGGCCGGATCCTGCCGTTCAAGGTGTTGATCGCCGAGAACCTGCAGGAAGCACTGGAAATCGTGCAAGCCCTGGAATCCCAGGCCCTGAAAAAAGTCCATCCCTTACCGGATCACCGGTCTTTCCGGGAGAAATGCGCCCCTGATCTACAGTTTTACGTGGATGAGATACTGGATCATTTGGCACGATTCTCCTGGGACACTTATGATTCGGCCCCTTTCGGCGCGTCGCGACCGGATCATCCCTTTCAACCGGTGTTTGATGCCATGGAACTGTTGAACGGGGAACTCAGGGATCTGCTGCAGGAGCGACGGAAAGCCGAAGCAGCCATTCAGGACAGCGAGGCCAGATACCGGCTGATTACCGAGCAGACCAGCGAATTTATTTCCCTGGCCACTTTCGATGAACACCCCCGATTCACCTATGTCAGCCCTTCGCACCAACGGATTGGCTATGAACCGGATGAGTTGGTGGGAAAGCCGTCGCTCGACTTTATCCATCCGGAGGATCAGGAAAGAGTGGTCCGGTTGCTGATGGACTCACTGGTCCAGGTTCAAAGCGGCAAAACCGCTTCCGGTCAGATCAAGGAAACGTTTGAATTCCGGTTCAGGGATCAATCAGGGGGATGGGTCGATGTCGAAACCACCGCCAATCTGATCAAGGATCAGATTCTGTTTGTTTCGAGAGATATTACCGAACGCAAACGTGCCCAGGCGGCCCTGGAAGCTTCCCACGCCCAACTGGAGGCGACTTTGAATGCCCTGCCGGATCTCCTGCTTGAAGTCGATTCAGGCGGCAATATCCTGGATTTTCGCGTACCGGGGCAGGATTACCAGGACATGCTGCCGGAAGGCCTTTCCGGAAAAACGCTTCAATCCGTTTTTTCCGAAGAGGCAACCCGGACGATCCTGACGGGTCTGGATCAGGCCCTGACTTCCGGACGGCAGCAGGTGGGCGTATTTTTTCTGGACAGGCCAAAGGGCCCTTACTGGATCGAGTTTTCCGCAGCCGCTAAACAATCCGCCGGCTCACGGAACAACAGCTTTATCATGCTTTGCCGGGATATCACTCGGCGAAAACGATCGGAATTTGCCTTGAGCCAGAGCGAGGAACGCTATCGCCAGCTTATGGAATCGGCCCAGGATATGATTGTTACCCTGGATTTGACCGGTCGCCCCATCCTGATCAATGCCGCCACGCTGAAAGCCTGCGGCTACAGCCTGGAAGAGGCCATGTCAATGAATATCCGGGACATCCTGCCCCCCGAAACACTGCCCATCCTGGCCGAATCTCTGGTCAAGCGGCAGGCGGGCGATGATTCCCGCAGACGATATGAAGTCGATTTTATCGCCAGAGGAGGAGAACGTATTCCGGTTGAGGCCAGCTCCGTTCTGTTGACGGAAAATGACCAGCCATCCGGTGTTTTAATTATTGCAAGGGATATATCGGATCGCAAACGGGCGGAACAGGAGCGGCTGCGCATGGAAGAGCGGCTGACCATGGCCCAGAAACTGGAAAGCGTGGGGCTACTGGCTGGAGGCATTGCTCACGATTTCAATAATTTATTAACCGGCATTCAGGGCTACGCGTCACTGATGGGGCTCAACCTGGAACCGGCCCATCCGCATCAGTCTCACGTCAAGGACATCGAATCGCTGGTGAACCGGGCATCGGAGTTGACACGGCAACTGCTCGGATTTGCCAGGGGGGGTAAATACGATGTGAAACCAACCCGTCTGGATGAATTGATCCGCGGCACCGCCGACATGTTTGGCCGCACCCGAAAGGAAATCCGTATTCATCACGATCATTCGCCGGATTTGTGGCCGGTGGCCGTGGATCAGGGACAGATGGATCAGGTGATGATGAATCTTTTTGTCAATGCGGCACATGCCATGCCGAATGGCGGCGATCTTTTCCTGAAAACGCAAAATGTCGTGATTGATGATGTGGAAGCCGATCGCCTGTCCATTATGGCGGGAAACACTGTTCGAATAACGGTCGCGGACACCGGTATCGGCATGGATGCCGCGATGCTATCGAACATATTCGATCCATTCTTCACCACCAGGGAAGTCGGCAAGGGAAGCGGACTCGGCCTTGCCTCTGTCTACGGCATCATTAAAAACCATGGCGGGGTAATTGATGTGGAAAGCGAACCCGGACGGGGAACCTGCTTTGTCATAACCCTGCCGGCCATTCCGGATCAACCGGTTCCCCTGCCGTCGCCGACAACTTCACCGGAAATTCATGGAACCGGAACCATTCTATTGGTCGATGATGAGGAAATGATTCGGGAAATCGGCGGGATGATTCTGAAACATTTGGGGTTCACGGTGATTACGGCCTCGAGTGGCCAGGATGCCGTCCAGAAATACCGGCGCCAAAAAGATGATATTGATTTGATTCTTCTGGACATGATCATGCCGGAGATGACGGGGGCACAGACATTTGATCAGTTGAAGGCCATCAACCCGGAGGTTCGAGTCCTTCTGACCAGCGGTTACAGCGAAGATGGACAGGCGGCGGACATTTTGCGCCGGGGATGCCGGGGTTTTGTTCAAAAACCATTCAGAGTCAATGTCCTGTCCCAAAAAATTCAGGATGCACTGAGGTCAAACCCTAATGCATAGATAGGTCTCTCAAATGAACGTGACCCTAAATCCATGGGAGAATGCCGAAAATTGAAATATCCATGGCCTGAACATCCAAGACATGCTATAGGGTCCCCAAAATGCAGAAGATGCAGAACATGATAAATGCAGGGCGTGGATGGATCGTTGGGACCGATTATCTTTTAAGGAGTTCAGTCATACTTAACAAAACGGAGACAACTATGAGCAAAGCCACAGCGCGTCACATTCTGGTAAAGACTCAGGAACAATGCAATGATATCAAGGATCAGATCGAGAAGGGATCTGATTTTGTCGATATGGCCAAAAAGCATTCGCTATGCCCTTCCGGAAAGCAGGGAGGGGCATTGGGAGAATTTTGTCCGGGTCAGATGGTTCCGGAATTTGATCAGGTCGTCTTCAGCGAGGAAATCGGTAAGGTCCATGGTCCGGTTCAGACCCAGTTCGGATTCCACCTGATTGAAATCACCAGCCGAAGCGAGTAATCAAGCGTCCCGGGCAACGCGCTGAAGTGTTGCCCGGGTTTTTGTTCAGGCCTTGTTCTTGTTTTTATCGATTTTTTCCTGTTTCTTCTCTTTGGGTGTTTTCGAAGGTTTTTTCTTGTCGCTCTTTCGAATATCCTTTGATTTTGACATGGCTGCCTCCTTCTTTTTTGCTGTCATTCACTGCAACGTTTCTGCGCCTCATGACTGAATCAAAATAAATACTTTCTATGAATATGCCGTTATATATTCCTTTATCGTGATCATGAAAAGAAAAATTTCAAATTATTGACCGGATCTCTACTTGGACGTCATCACCCACACCCCATCCCAGTTTTCCGGAGGAGATGCCGTGTAATGGCGGCATTTGTCCAGATACCGGGCTGCCGGAGGGTCCTGCCCAGCGATGGATGCAAACGTTTTCTCAGCTTCCGGAAAACGGCCGGCATAAAACAGCCGAAGTCCCTGGTCGAAAATTTCCAGCGCAGCCCTGCGTTTTTCGTAAACATCGGGCAGCATCGGTTCATAGACGGTTATGGGTTCCTTGCGGCCGACAACGATCAGCCGGGCAATTTCCCGCGCCGGAAAGGCGGATCCGATTCCCTGCCGTGTGACTTCGGAGATCATCACGTAGGTGCCAAAAGCCTTGTTGGCGCCTTCAAGCCTGGCTGCCAGGTTGACGGCATCCCCCAGCATGGTGTAGTCAAAACGGGTGTGAGAACCCATGTTGCCCACAACGGCCGATCCCGTATGAATGCCGATCCGCATCCGAAGATCTCTTCCCGCGCGTTTTTCAAACCGTGGATTCAAAACAGCCAGTTGTTCCTGGCACCGAAGCGCTGCCCGGACGACCCGAAGCGGGTGATCGTCGACCGCGAGCGGCGCATTCCAGAACGCGATAATGGCGTCTCCCTCGAATTTATCTACCGTGCCGGACTCTTCATGAATGATATCGGTCATGGCCGATAAATATTCGTTCAACAGGGTAGTCAAGGCTTCGGGTTCCAGTTTTTCGGAGATGGTGGTGAACCCTTCAAGATCGGAGAAGAAGATGGACAGAACCCGCCGCTCCCCACCCAGCCGCAGCCGTTCGGGATGTAAAATGAGCTGATCGATGACCGCGGGACTTAAATATTGTTTGAAGGCGCCTTGAATGAAGCGTTTCTGGCGTCCTTCCGTGGCATAATTGATGACAAAAACCAGGGACAGGGCTGTGGCGACCGCGATTTCCGGGGCTACCAGGGGCAGGGACCAGCCCATGGCGTAGGCGCCCAGCGCCGTAAGGACCAGCCCTGCCAGAAAGATGAGGCTTGTCATGACATGTCCGAACGGACTGCTGAAAACAGAACCCGCCATGCCGGCGGCCAGAGACAATCCAAGTGCTGCAGCCATCCACACGGCAATCGGACACTGACGGATGAAATTCCCGGACAGCAGGTTATCCAGAATGACGGCTTGAATCTCCACACCCGGGGTGATTCCATCCACGGGTGTGGGCCGAAGGTCAAACAATCCGGGCGCGGTGAATCCGAATAAAACATATTTATTTCGAAAGGCATTCGGATCATCGATCGTGGGCTGCTTGCCGGAGCGAAGCTGAAGCTCGGATTGAATCACGGCGGCTGCGCTGAAACTACGGTAGGTTCCGGCAGGTCCGCTGAACCGGAGGATGGCGCTACCGTCCGGTGAAAGGGGGATGATCCGCTCTCCGATTGACAGGGCTCCGGGGCCGGCGGTCACGGTTGTTGTCGGGTGCGCCGCCAGATACGCCCCAAGACCCAGGGACGGCATCAGTCGTCCGTCAAACACAGCGGCCAGGGTTGCCCTGCGGTAGATACCATCCGGATCCGGATTCATCTGCGTGTTGCACAGCACTTTTGTGGCCCGGGCCAAATCGGGAACCGGAAAGGCAGCTCGCGGAAACATGGGTATTCCACGACCGGCGTCAACCGGCAGAACTGCCGGGAAAGCAGGTTCCGGTGCTCCTTCCGGCCACGTGGTCAAGCTGCCGGTTTCCCGGCCAAGGGAAACCGCGCACGCCATTCGGCCATAGTCGCCTGAAGCTCTGGCAAGGGCAAGGTCATCCTCAACCCCATAGGATGAAGGTTCGGTGAAGAGAACATCAAAGGCCAGTGAACTTGCGCCGCCGCGTTGACAATATGCGATGATGGCAGCGTAAACTTCCCTGGGCCAGGGCCAGCTCAGGCCATTTTCCTTCTGGGCCCAGTCCAGGCTGTCCTGGTCCAGAAGTATCAGTGAGATCTGGTCGTGGGCCGGGCTTGGCCGGGCCAGTGTTTCAGCCCGCCAGTCCCAGGTGATGGCTTCCCATCGGTCCAGGGTGCCGGCAGCCCAGAGCCCGGCTGCCAGGGCCGCGCCGGCCATACCCGATGCCAGCCCCTGAAGAATTTTCCGGACCAAGGGTGAAAAAGACATGTCAGGTTTGTTTCAGGGCGGATTCAAAGCGCATCTGACGTTCCCAGACTTCCCTGACCGGCGCGACAGGTCCGATGATTGCTTTAATCTCGGCAATCCGGCTTTCCGGGCTGGGATGGGTGCTGGAAAAGTCGGCCTGATCCGGAACCAGTTTCTGCCGCATGACCTGAAGCATGTCCACCAAACCGGCGGGATTATAGCCCACCCGGCGCAGGAGCAATATGGCGGTCCTGTCAGCCTCGGATTCAAAAGCTCTTGAATACCCCGAATTGATCAGCGTCTGGGAAATATCGTCAATGCTGCCCTCAAATTCCTGGGTCAGATCGGCCAGTTCCTGGCCGCCGAAAGTTTTTGCTCCTTCAACGCCGATGGTAACCAGTGCGTTGGTGATCCGGGATTTTTTAATGGCCCGCAGTCCATGTTTGGCCTGAACATGGCCGATTTCGTGAGCCAGTACAGCGGCGACCGCGGTTTCATGCGGGCAGCAGTCCAGAATGCCTCGGGTCACAAAGATCAGGCCACCGGGAGCTGCCAATGCATTGATTTCCTGCGTGTTCTGGATCAGAAAATGATATCCTGCAAAAGTTTCCGGCATGTCTGATGCGCGGGCCAGCATCTGGCCCACCTGGTTCAGATATCGGTTGGCCGCTTCATCGGTCTCGGCCGGATATTTTTCCAGAATCACCGCGCCGATGCTTCGTCCGATGTAGTATTCCTGCTGCGGGGTGATGTCTTCAAATGACTTGCTGATGGCCTTTGAGGTTTTCTTCATGGAAACAGCATGCTCTTCTGTGATCATGCCGGTGGCGGTGCCTATTTCGGTTCCGACCCGGGTGACTTCTTCAAGGGCCCTGCAGCCGGCTATCATCGTCGGCAGAAATGATCCGGCGCCAACGGCGGCCGTCCATCTGACGGCGGTCAGAAGGAATTTGCGTCGTTCGGTAAGGTTCATGACTTTCCTCCTTCTGGCGATAACTTCCCGTCCATCATGAACTGCCTGATTTCCTCATCGGAAACAACGATCCTCTCCATGCGATCAATCTCTTCAAAATCCAGATTGGGGTTGCGTTTCTTATATTCCTTTTCGACCTCGGGGTTGAAGCCTTTTCCGGCCAGAGCAATTTCCCGCTGGCTGGCGGTTTTCTGAACATTTGCATCTCCCGCGCGAAGAACGATTTCTTTCTCGGTCAGGGCAGAGCTGTGAATCCAGCCGGTCAACTGCCCTGCTCGGGTGGAGACAAAAAACCACGGATCCTGCTGCCGAACAACCGTAACCGCGTCGCCATAGGCAACCGATCCAATGATTTTCCCGAGAAAGGACGGATCGGCCCGCAGTTTGCCGTCCTGAACCTGAACGCTCATCCTTTGATTCTGAGCCATAACAAAATATTCCTTAAAATTGGTCACAATGATGACTGTTTCGAATGAACAGTATGGAGCGGTCCGACAGCGTCAAAAACGATGGGCAACGAGCGGAAAAGGTCATCCGCGGGGCAAACCGACGTCAACCATTTCCATCTATCTGTTTTATTTAGGAAGGATGACATTGTCAACAGCAAATAAAGAAGGGATACGTAAGACGGCGGGATTGACCGTCATCACAATTCAGGAGAACTGAAAATATCCTGCAGCAGTTTAAGCAGATCCGCTTTTAGAATCGGCTTGGTGAAGAAGTGAGAGCAGCCGGCATCCAGGCACCGCTGCCTCTCCTCGCTGAAAGCATGGGCCGTCAGCGCAACGATTGGAATCGGCGCGGTTCCGCTGTCATTTTCCAGTTTCCGGATTCGGCGTGTCGCCTCAAAACCGTCCATGACCGGCATTTCCATATCCATCAGAATAAGATCCGTTCCGCCGGTTCGATACTTATCAATGGCTTCCAGTCCATTTTCAGCGATATCGATATGAACTCCCGTCTTTTTCAGATAGGCTTCGATGATCTTGCGGTTGACCGCCACATCATCAGCCAGAAGGATACGAATAGGCGGCGGAGACGGGACATCGGCAGCCCCTGCCTGCTGGTCCTGGAGGCGGCGGGGCGTCGTCGCATGGCCGTGCAGGGGTTGCGATGTTTCGGAGGCTTTTGGAAGGGGAAGCGTAAACAGGAAACAGGCCCCCTGTCCGGGTGAGCTCACGACGTGGATTTCCCCTCCCATCGCCTCAATAAGCCGTTTGCTGATAGCCAGCCCCAGTCCTGTTCCCCCGTATTGTCTATTGGTGGAAGTCTCCGCCTGGACAAAATTCTCGAAAATCACCTTCTGTTTTTCAACCGGAATGCCAATGCCCGTGTCCTGAACCTCGAATTGAAAATGATCAAGAGATTGTTTCCCGGGCAGGGGTTCGATCGCGATTGTGATCGAACCCTGGGGCGTAAATTTAATGGCATTGCCGATAAGATTCATCAGAATCTGTCGAATACGGGTGGGATCTCCCAATAAAAAAGGCGGAACCTCCGGTGCAATCCGGCAGGCCAGTTCCAACCCCCGTTGATGGGCTTTGTGGGATAAAATATTAATAATGCCTTCTACAAGCTCCCGAATGTTCAGGGAGACGCTCTCCAGCGACAACTGACCGGCCTCGATTTTTGACAGATCGAGGATGTCGTTAATGAGTGCCAGCAATAATTCCCCCGAGTTTTGCAGGGTCTTAAGATAGTCTTCTTGTTCGTCCGTGAGGGAGGTTTCCGACAACAACTCTCCCATGCCAAGGATGGCATTCATGGGGGTTCGAATTTCATGACTCATACGGGCCAGAAAATCGCTTTTTAATTGACTGGCCAGATCCGAGCGTTCCTTTGCGGCTTTCAGAAACCGGGTTTTTGCCAGAGTGCGCGCCAGTGACAGACGGAAAAACACCACCCAATCCTGAGTTTGGCGGAGTTTGAGTAGACCGAGAACCGTCAACTGGCTTAAAAGAAGGCCTGATGAAAACAATGGGGAAACATAGATCCCCAATTTTAAAAACGTCCAGAAAGCGCCTGCCCACCATGCCAGAGACAAAATTCCGCAGGCTGTCAGAATGACCGAGGCTCCGGTACGTGCAATCATCAGGGTTGCAAAGAGTCCTGAACCGGTAATGAGCAGCAGCTCCAGGCCCGGCATCCAGCCGGGCCGCCAATTATACGAAGATTGAAGAATATTGTCCACGATGTTCGCGTGAAGCGCCACTCCCGGAAAGAGAGGTCCCATTGGCGTAGTTACGGAATCCTTCAGCCCGGAAGCCAGTATACCCACGAAAACCACCCGGCCGTTTAACCGCTCTTCCGGGATCCGGTCGTTCAGCAGATCGGCTGCTGAAATATAGCCGGCAGTGTTCCAGTGCCGGTAAAACTTCACCAACAGTTGACCGCCGGTATCCACCGGAACAACATACTTTCCAAACCGCAGGCTTTCGATTCCGGAATTGCCCATTCGGATAACCGACGGCAGCTCGTATTTGTCCAGGTTGAGGGCTGTTATCAGGGTGGCCAAAGCCAGTCCGGCATGGATCTTGTCCTGATATCGGATCAGCAAGGGGATCCGGCGCACCACGCCATCCGGGTCGCTGACCGCATTGATGAATCCGGAGGCCGCGACAGCTTCGGTCAGGATCGGCAGAATGCATTCCACGGAGGCTGCCTTCGGAAGGCAGTCGATCAAAGCGGGATGGTTCGGGCGCGTTCGAATAACCGGGTATAGCGGATGCAGACGGCAATCGGCAACCGGTGGATTTGTCGTGTTTTCAAAGGTGAAGGGATAACCGAGCACATAAGGACCCGCGGCCAGGCGATCGGCCAGAACCCGGTCATTGTCCAGAAGTCGATCCGGCACCCCCTGAAAACGGATTTGAATCTGGTAATCCTGTTCGAGGTCTTGTTGCAGATGAAGCGGCGAAGTCCGGTCTGGTTCGGTAAATAGAATATCCAGTCCGATGCTCAAGGGATGGCGTTGTTGAATTTTTTCCAAAAGACGGGCTACCCGATAACGCGGCCAGGGCCATTGACCGAATTCCCCCAGGCTGCGGTCATCTATCGCTACAATGACAGACGTTTCAGAGGGAGTCAGTCCGCCGGCGGCCCGTGAAAAACTGTCATACAATTTGAGGTCGATCAGGTTTGAAAAAGAGGGCCTGAAAATCTGAAGCAGGGCGAATAACAGTGTCAGAATCAGTCCTGTTGCCGGTATCAGGAGACGATCGCGACTCGGGTGGGTCCACCAGGACTCAAATCGTTTTAAATGAAGTAAAGCGATATGTACCTCTTTTATCCAATTGGGGCAACTACCGTACAATCACTTCCACGCGCCGGTTGCGTGGTTCCGGAACGCCTTTTGCAGTTGGAATTAAGGGAACTTTTTCACCGTAGAAAAGGATATCCAGATGTTCGGCCGGAATGCCGGCATCTGTCAGCAACCGGCGGACAGACTCGGCGCGCTCTCGTGACAATTTCAGGTTAACGGATTCAGAGCCGGTACGGTCCGTATGCCCCACAACACTGATATCCGAAGACTGGCGCTGAAGGATGACCGAGACAATGTTCGGGATCAGCGCGCTTGATTCCGGAGTTAATTCGGAAGATACTCCCTTGAAATAAAGGATAATATGCACCGAACCGTCGGGCAGGGCGGAAAGGGCGGCTCCAAAAATCCGCTGAACCGTTTCAAGCGGCATTTCAGCCGGAGGGCTGGGCGCCGCGTCCGGCGAGGTGATTTCCGTTGCCAGATAAGCGCGGTCTATCGTTTGAGAACCCCCAGCAGTCCGGACGATCATCTGCCCTGTCTGGCCTTCGGCGTTCGGTAAAAGCACCATCTGGTGTTGGGGGCGCCGAACCGGCGGATTCCGTATCAGCCGGATGATCACATCCGGCTTGTCCTGGGTTGTCGGCGCAGGCATTTCCTGGCGCCGGGAAGGGCTGGAACAGCCCGATGCCAGTACCAGCAACAAAAAGAAAACCATCGTTTTTTGCCATGAATGAAAAGGATGCATGATTTATTCGCCCCCTTCCGCCTGCACGGCAAAATGGGTTCCCCTGACGCCTATCGTTGCGATCGGGGTTTGGACCAGCATGGATTCCGGGGCCAGCTTGGCAATCTGTCCGGAAACAAAGGCGGCGGTTCCTTGAATCAGCCGGGTGAGAAAAGAGAATTTTCCCTGGTCCGGCTGAAACAAAAAGTCATCAATTTTCACCTGGCTGTTGGGGCCCAGCGATACAAGCGCGTCATCTCTGAAAATAACCCCCAGAGACCCGGTTTGATCGGTCTGCAATATATCCCCGGTGTAAATCATGGCGCCTGTTTGAGCGGGAATGGTGTTTCCGCTGCGCAGAATGCTGGCTTTATCCTGGATGGTCTTGACGCTGCCGATGGGGGATTCCGCGGCTGATGTATGGGTAATGCCGAGGTTCGAACTCGCGAACAACAGAATTGCCATCCCCCAAAAAAGGAATCGTTTTATCACGGCCGGCGTCTCCAAATTGAATGGATATGGGTTGTGCTGGGTTCAGTGCTAAACATCACATTTGATTTCCATGTTGGATCCCGGGCCTGCCAGGGGTTTAAAGCATTTTTTGCTTGCCCCGCAGATGGGACATTTCCACTCGTCATGCAGGTCTTCAAAACGGGTGCCCTTGGGGATCTTTCCTTTTTTGTCGCCCTTGTCCGGATTGTAGATATAGCCGCAGTTTACGGTCTGACACTGCCACATGTCTTCAGGATTTGCCATGGGTTCTTCTCCTTGTCTGTTCATCTGTTTGCCTGATTTCTTTATCCATACCCGACATTTCGCATCTCTTCAATGAATTTTTTATTATATACTCACCCTTTATTGCTTTTGGCGCTGTCTGGGCATCAGCTCATCCTCCCATGGCCCGCAGTTGATAAGTGCCCCGGCTTTCAGCAACGGTTTCTCCGTTTGGCATGTCAGACAATGGCTATAGCAGGATCATCAGGCCGGAGTTCACAGGATTGAAACATCTTTGCCTTTATTTTCTGCGCGGTCGGGCGCGTTTGGGTCCATCGAATAAAAGCCTGATGCTGGATTCGATCATGGTCATCTGGAATGATGCGGAAGCCTGCTCAGTATGGAATTAAGCCGTCGGGTCACTGAAAGCGGGAATTTTTGAGCCGTTTTGTTCATCGTCTCGATATCGATACTGTCCAGTTCCAGCTCATCCTCAGCCGGAAGAGATTTTCTGAGATGCAGGGTGTCCAATACCGCTTTTTCTGGCGTTGCGATGTAGAAATCATCAACCCGCATGAATCCAGAAAATAAGACGGGCGAAATTTTTGAAAATTCGATGGAGATGCCCTGGTAGGGGATATTTCTGCGCTTTCCAACCGCCGGGCTTAATGTAATGATGGAGCAGACCATCGGAGATTGCAGGCTGATGCCATGATAATTCAAGGCCCATTCACCTGACACATAGGCCGGTGGGCGGAGAAAACAGCCGACTGTTTCCACCCGCGGAAAGCCATACAGAAACGAATTGATGTAATGGCCTCTCATCAGTCGATGAATTAGCCCGTTCTTCAGCGCTCGGGATAGAAACATGGCCGGGTGAGGTACCAGTTTCTCCACATCTTCCATGCGGAATAGTCCAGGAAGAAATTTTAGCCGCTTTAATGTGGATCTCTCGACTGGCGTCATTTCCAAAAAATCCGGCAAAGGTCCTGTGCCTGAAGCTGAGCGCTGACTTGCTGCAACGTCAGAAGGAACCGCTCGAATCCTTCGGTCTGGTATGCTGAAAAAATACCCTGCGGAATGAAGCGGGGAAGATCGGATCTGAGCGCATTTTCAATTTCTGATAACGATTCCGCTTTCTGGAAAAAATCCAGTCCACGGGCTGGATGAAAGGGAACCTGATACATCGCCAATTTATTTTCAAGCATCCGCCAGTTGACAGTGGTCCCCAACTGACTGACGATCCACCAGAGATCAAAGATATCCCGTCCCTTGAGATATCTGCGCTCATATAGTGCTCTGATTTTATCCGTCAGAATTTCTTCCGGAGTTTCCACCAGGATAATGGTGCTGGAATAGGGTAAAAAGAGATGTCCTGATGTGATCAGTCGCGATACCTGCGGCAGATCTTTGAAAATATACTTTTGGAAAACGGGTGTTTGATCCGCTTGAAGGGATTCGAATTCCAGTTTGACGGCAATTCGCTCCCGCTGCAAAGCTGGCCGGTAGATAAAAAATGTTTTCAAAGCAGTTTCCCGGTTTCCCTTCATTTGCTGTTCAGACTGACCTGCGCCGAACTGAGCCACACAGGCACGGGATGCTTTGGTGGTCACTGCCTTCAGGATCGATTGAATTTTATCCGGCGGGAGACTGGTTACAAAATCCAGATCTTCTGAAAAGCGGGAGCCTCCATAGGCCCACCGCAGCGCGGTTCCACCCTGAAAAATGATATGCTGAGACCCGGAATGCCCATACAGCGCATTCAGCAGTAGCAACTGAAGCACTTCGGATTGCCTGACACGTGTTTCAGTATATGTGAGCGCCGTCATGGATAAACCTTGAACCTGGAAAAGGGTTAACGCCTCAAGTGATAACATATTTGTTTATTTTAATTAACAATTTTGTATAGTATAGTCAACATAATTAATCAAAAGTTTTGCAGGAGAAATGGAAAACTCATTGAAGCTGGAAACAGTCAAAATTGGCTGAAGGCCGACGGTAAGGAATCGCCATTCCGTATCTTTAATGTATTTTTTCCATCTGGTTCAGCATGTAATAGAATCCCTTTTGAGACATCAGCGCCTCGTGGGTTCCGGATTCGATGATCCGGCCTTTTTTCATGACGAGAATCTGATTTGCCAGGCGGGCCGTGGACAGCCGGTGTGCAATGATGATGGCGGTTCTTCCGGTCATCAGATTGACCAGGGCTTTTTGGATTTTCTGCTCGGTCTGGGAATCGATGTAGGAGGTGGCTTCATCCAGGATAATCAGCTCCGGATTCCGGGCAAAGGCCCTGGCGATGGAAATGAGTTGCCGTTCCCCGCTCGATATGGAGGCGCCGCCTTCGGACAAAAGCGTGTCCAGTCCCTGGGGAAGCTTATCCACGACGTCTTTACAGTTGGCGGCGTCTAACACCTGCTCCAGTTCGTTCTCTGAAAGGGCTTTGGTGCCATGAAGGATATTTTCCCGGATGGTTTCCGAAAAAAGAAACGGATCCTGGGTGACGAGCGCGATTCTGGCTCTGAGTTGCTCGGATGCGATACTTTGGACATCCTTGCCGTTAATCAGAATCCGTCCCGCATCCGGAGAGTAGAACCGCGTGATCAGATTCATCAGGGTGGTTTTTCCGGATCCGGTCGGCCCGACAATGGCAAGGGTGTCGCCGGCATTTACATGAAAGGATACGTTCTTTAATACCGGTTCATCCTTGACATAACTGAAGGAGATGTCTTTGGCTTCCAGAGACGAAATAATTGACAGGGGCTTTTCCGTGACCCGGGCTAAAAGCCCTGTTTCATGAATGATCCGGGGCGCGTCTTTTTCCGCATTGTCCAGGATTTGAAACAGCCGTTCCGCCGATGACATGGCGTTTTGCAGGATGTTGTATTTCTCGGCAATGTCCCGAATGGGCCGAAAAAACATTTTGATATAAGAAATAAAGGCAGCCAGCGCGCCGATGGTGATCTGATCCGAAAGAACGCGAATGCCGCCGTAGTAAATGATTATAGCTACTGCGGTGATTCCCAGTATTTCAATAACCGGCATGAACAAGGCAAACACATGGACCTGCTGCATGCCGGCCATAAAGTATTCGTGGTTGATTTTTTTAAATTTTTGATAATTGTTGGTTTCCTGGCGGAACAATTGAATGACCTTCATGCCGGTGATGGTTTCGGAAAAATGAGTGTTGATCTCAGCGGTTTTGGTCCGGATGATGCGAAAAGCTTCCCGGGCCTGTCTGGAATAATGAATGGAAAAATAACCGACTGCCGGCAGAACGACAAAAGCGGTCAGGGCAAGCCGCCAGTTCATGTTGACCAACACGACGGCAATGCCGCCAAGCAGGAACATGTCCTTGAATACAAAGGCAATGATGGATGTGAACATTTCCTGCATGTTCTGAACATCGTTGGTGGTTCGGGTAACCAGTCTGGCGACCGGATTTTGGTTAAAATAGCTTACCGGCATATCCTGAATATGGGTAAAGAGCTTCATTCGAAAATCGTGCATGATTTTCTGGCCGGTAACTTCCATGATCATCTGCTGGGAAAAATTGAGAATAAAATCCAGGACAATGATGCCCAGAAAGATGACGGCAATCCGGGAAATTCCGGATAGATCATCCTGTCGAAGCGTTTTGAGATCTTGAGGCGCCAGTTTATCCAACTGGTTGTATGCAATCATGCCTGATGATCCGGAAACTGTAAATGATTTTGGGTAACGGCGGACAATTCCCGCAATATCTTGCCTGGAAATGTCCACGGTGAGATAGCGGGCCGCGGTGGAATGCGTTGTTTCCACGCCCGCTTTGGGAACAATGTACCGGTCGATTGCGATTTTGGTGATATAGGGCAGGGAGAGATCCAGAAGGGTAATCACCATGGCCATGATGATGGAAAACGTCAACAGCAGGCGATAGGGTTTTACAAACGGATAGATCCGCCATAACAGTTTGATGTCATAAGATTTATCAAGCTTTTTTTCTTCAAATATCCCGGCGTTCGTATGCATCCAGCTCCTCTTCGATTTCCTGAAGGTGTAAGATTTTGGCATAATAGTCATTGGATGCCATCAACCGGGAATGGGTTCCGGATTCGCGGATCCGTCCGTGATCCAGAACCAGAATGAGATCAGCGGATTTAAGCGCCGACAATCTGTGAGAGACAATGATCAGGGTGCGGGCGACGGTACTTGTCCGCAGGTTTTTTAAAATGATATTCCCGGTTTCCGTATCCACCTGACTGATGGGGTCATCCAGAATGAGAAGCGCCGGGGACTGAATCAGGCACCTGGCAAGGGCGATTCGCTGTTTCTGGCCTCCGGACAGGATCACGCCTTTTTCTCCCACAACCGTATCCAGTCCATGGGGAAAGGACTGAATGGTGTCGTAAAGCGCGGCATCCCTGGCAGCCCGGAGAATGTCCGCGTCATTGAATCGCGGATCGCCAAAAGCAATATTGTCCCGGATGGTTCCGGCAAAAAGGAACGGCTCCTGGGGCATGAGTGCCATCTGGGACCGGAGATCCGACAGAGGGATTTGGCGGATATCGGTCTCATTCAGGCTGATTCCGCCCTGCGTGACATCATAAAGTCTGGGAATGAGGCTCAGGAGCGTTGTTTTGCCGCTGCCCGGCGGACCTGCTATTCCCAGAAATTTTCCCGGCGCCAGCGTAAAATGGATCCGGTCCAGTGCGGGCTGAAGATCCGCCTGATAGGAAAAGCCGACCTTTTCAAATTTCAGCTCGCCGCGCAAACCTCGGCTGGCGGATGACGGATGTCCGATGTCCGATAAAACATCTGCCCGCTGCCGTCTGTCCTCTGCTCTGTCGGCAATATCCGGCAGTCTTTCCATAATCCGGCTGATCCGATCCATGGAAGCCTTGCCGCGCTGAATGAGGTTGGTTACCCAGCCCATGGCCATCATGGGCCAGGTCAAAAGCCCCAGATAGCTGATAAAGGCCACAAAATCTCCGGGAGTGATCTCGGCCATGATGGTATGGCGACCCCCCAGAAACAGGATAATCGCAAGGCTGATGTTTGAAAAAAACATCATCATGGGAAAAAGAGAGCTGGTGATTTTTACCAGCCGGATATTTTGCCGGATATACTCCCGGGAGACGGTATCCACTCGGGCTGTTTCAATTGGTTCGCTGTGATGGGCTTTAACGATCCGGATCCCGGCAAAGCGTTCTCGAATCGCTTCGGTGAGATCCGAAAATGCGGCCTGAACGTCCTGATAGCGCTGGTGCATTTTTTTACTGAAAAACCGGGTGCCCATCACGATAAACGGCATGGGAATCAACACATAAAGGGTAAGCTGAACATGGATATAAGCCATGAATCCGATGGCTGCTGCGCCCATGATAATGGCATCGGTCAGTGCCACCATGCCCATTCCCACACCCATGCGGATATGCTGGATGTCATTGGTGGCATGCGCCATGAGATCGCCGGTTTTGACATGATCAAAATACGGTGCGGACAGGGTCTGCAGGTGAAAAAAAAGCTGGTTTCTCAGTCCTTCCTCAACTTCCCTGGATGTGCCGATCAGGCAGCGCCGCCACACATATCTGAATCCGCCCATGGCAGCGGCGATTCCCAGGATGTAGAGCGCATACAGCAGCAGTCCGGCCGGGCTGATGGAAAGCGTGGTTAAATCGTCAATGGCCCATTTGATAATCCGGGGGATGATCAATTGCAGAAAATCCACAAGGATCAGGCAGGCGATTCCGGTAATAATGACCATACGATTCTTCCGGAAATAGGGCAGGATCAGCAGGAACGATTTCATATGCCGACTATAAATCAATTTGCGTTAAAGTCAATTCGAATGGTTTTGATTGAACGGAGTCAGAAAGCAAAAGTAAGAAATCGATAGCGGCTCGTATAAAACTTTTAGAAATTGACTTCATTTGGCAATTTGTTTAGGGTCAATACGATATTCCTTGAAGACTTCGGCCGGGCGAATCGGACGACGATTCCGGCAAGTATCATTTTAAAAAAGGATAACCCCATGGCGCTTTCCCAGGAAGACCTCCTGAAGGTTTTTGTCGAAGAAGCAACGGAGCATCTTTCCACCATTGAAAATGATTTTTTAGCCTTGGAAAAGGCCGGAGATGCCATGGATCGGGCTTTGGTGAACAAGGTCTTTCGAACAACCCATTCCATCAAGGGCGGGGCGGGATTTATCGGTCTTGGAAATATCAAGGACCTGTCACATAAAATGGAAACCGTGCTTGGCCGGATTCGAAGTGGAAACCTGGCGCCGCCAAAATATAATATGGCGGCAATCATCAATGTTTTGCTTCTGGCATCCGATGCCCTGAAAGATCTTGTTGCCAATGTTGGGACCAGCGACAAGATGGACATATCCCTGCCCATGGAAGCCCTGAATTCGATTGATATTCAAGGATCGGCGCCGAAAGCCGCGCCGGACAGCCTCATTGCGGCGGACGCCGGTCCTTGCGCACCGGATGTGATATCGCCGGATTTGGCGGGTGTTTTTTCTGAAATGAGGATTTCAGAAAATGACCTGCTTCAGGCAAGAAATGAGGGAAAGCACATTTACATCTTCCGGGTGGATTTCATCAACGACACGCAATTTCAGGGTAAGCCTGCTCGGGAAATCATTGACGAGATCAAGGATTACGGAACGGTTCTCTCGGTCAGGACAGGGGAGAAATCAGGCATTTTTTCCGAGTCAACCGATCTTGAGAATCATCCGTTTCTTTGCATTGCATTTGCATGTGTGCTCGATCCGGAGGATGTCAGTCTGCTGCTGGATGTCAGCCGTGAGAATCTTTTCCCCGTGGAGGATGGTGTTGCCCCCGAATCCCCTGCCAAAGTCAATTCGGAGTCCTTGCAGGATGCGATACAAAAAGGGGCCGAGCCTGTTTATCGCGAAAATTCGCAGACCGGAGCCGAAAAAGAGCCTTTGACCGATACATCGCCTACCAGCATTCGGGTGAACATTCATCTTCTGGATTCTCTGATGAACCTGGCCGGTGAGCTGGTTTTGAGCAGAAATCAACTGATAAAGGCCATTGCCGGCAAAGACCCCATCAATACGGAAACCGTTGGCAAACGCATCGATCTGATCACATCTGATCTGCGGAAAGCGATCATGCGGACGCGAATGCAGCCGGTTGGGAGCTTGTTCAGTAAATTTCCAAGGCGTGTGCGGAGTCTTTCCCGTGAATTGGGGAAAGAGACAGCGCTTGAAATTGAGGGAGCAGATGTTGAGCTGGATCGGACGCTGTTGGAGGCCATGAGCGATCCCCTGAATCATCTGATTCGAAACGCAGTGGATCATGGCATCGAAACAGCGGACGTTCGGAAAAAAAGCGGGAAAGGCGAAACGGGAACAATCGTTCTAAGGGCTTTTAGCGAGGCGGGCCAGGTTGTCATTGAAGTCTCGGATGACGGTGCCGGCATCGATCCGGAAAAAGTGGCCGCGGCCGCTGTTTCAAAGGGGTTTATTTCCGAAGAAAAGATCCGGATCATGACCCAAAAGGATAAACTGAATTTGATTTTTTTACCCGGGTTTTCAACAACCCGGACGGTTTCAGATCTGTCCGGCCGGGGCGTGGGAATGGATGTGGTTAAGACCAATCTGGATAACCTGCGCGGTCTGATCGAACTGTTTTCAACTCCGGGATTGGGAACCCAAATCAAAATCAAACTGCCGCTGACTTTGGCGATTATCCCCTGTCAAGTCGTTTCTCTGGAAAATGAACGGTTTGCCATTCCGCAAATGAACATAGAAGAACTTCTCAGAATTCCGGCTGCCAGGGTTAAAGAACGCATCGAGCGGATAGGGAATGCGGAAGTGGTGCGTTTGCGGGGAAAGCTGCTGCCGCTGGTTCGATTGGCGGAGATTCTCGGAATTGAACGTACTTACACAGATCCGCAAAGGCAGCGCAGAAAATTGGACCGACGCACGGCCCTATCAGACCGACGCTCCAGAAAATCGCTGATGTTTGAGGATGACCTTGACTCTTGCGCTCTTGACGACTTTCGCCCATCTGCTGTTGTCAGCCAGCCATCCGCTTGTCGGGAAGATGCGGATCGCAGGTATCGCGCGACAAGCGCGCTGAGTATCGCTGTCGTTTCCACTGGGCAGATCAAGTATGGACTCATTGTGGATGCATTTTGTGATTCCGAGGAAATTGTCGTTAAACCCTTGGGAAGACATTTGAAGGCTTGTCGCGGATATGCGGGCGCAACCATAATGGGGGACGGAAAAGTAGTCCTGATTCTGGATGTGAATAATTTATCTGAAATGGCCGGGCTTTTTTCCGTCAGTGGGACCCGCAGGGCCATCGAAGTGGCCAGGGAGGCTGAAAAAGCGATTAAGCCAAACACTGACCAGCTCAATCTATTGGTTTTTAGAAATGCAGAGGACGAACAATTTGCACTGCCTCTGAATCAGGTGCTTCGCATTGAAAAAATCAGGTCGTGCGATTTGCAATCTTTTGGCGGGACCAAGGCAATTCAGTACCGCGGCGGGAATCTGCCGGTGTTCAGCATCGATGAGATTGCCAAGGTGCGGCCGTTGGCTACTCGTGAGCATCTTCTGGTCATTGTTTTTATGGTTGCCGGCAGGGAATTGGGTCTGCTGGCCATCGGGCCGGTGGATTCCGTGGTTACGGAGGCTGTAGTCAATGGCAGCGCGTTGAATCAACACGCTATTATGGGGTCCATCATACTGAACGGAAAAACAACGCTGATTGTGGATGTTCTTGATCTGATTCGCAGCCTTCAGCCGGATTGGTTTTCAGCGGTAAGCAGCCAGGGGCTTGCAACCATAAAAGGTCATACCGTTCTGGTTGCTGATGATTCGAATTTTTTTCGAAGCCAGATCAAATCTTTCATCCAGCAGGAAGGCTATCCGGTCGTGGATGCCGAGGACGGAGAGGCTGCATGGAGAATTCTTCAAGAGTCCGGCCAGGACATTTCCCTGGTGGTGACGGATATGGAAATGCCGCGATTGAATGGGTTCGAGTTGACGGCGATCATTCGAAAAGATAAACGATTTTCACGCATTCCGATCATCGCGCTGACGACGCTTGCGGATGACAAGGATATGGAACGGGCAAAACTTGCCGGCGTCAACGAATATCAGATCAAACTGGATAAGGAAAGACTGCTTCACAGCATCAGCGCGCTGATTCGTCAAAGTGGAGAATACAACTCTTGAAGGGGTCGGTTGGACTTTCAGGTAATTGATAGATTGATCAAGGAGGGCCGAAAGCGGATGTTACGAAATATGAAAATGAAAGCCAAATTCATGACGGTGTTTCTGGCAGTGGGAATTGTTCCCTTTGCAACCATTGGAATCATCTCAAAGATAGCTACCGGCAAGGCTCTGGAAGCGCAGGCTTACCGGCAACTGATCACTGTCAGGGAGATGATGAAAAAAGAGGTTAAAAACTATTTTGATAGCGCGGTTGCGGAGATGAAAATCTTTTCCCGCAGCAAGGATGTTTTGCAACTCTTTAATCTGGTAAGTTATCGGGATACAACCGAAATGAAGCCTGACGGGCCTTTTGATGTGACAACTCCCCAATATCAGCAGATGTCCGAACAATATGGCGAAAACATCATCCAGTTCTGGAAAGACAGGGGGTATGCCGATATCTTTCTGATATGCGCCGACCACGGCCATGTCCTGTTTAGCTGTTTAAAGGAATCGGATCTGGGAACCAACCTGAGCCTGGGTCCTTATAAAGACAGCGGCCTGGCCAGGCTGTGGAAAAAAGTCGTCCAGACAAGAATGCCGGCTATCATTGATTTTGAGCCCTATGCGCCATCTAAAAACAAACCGGTTGCCTTTGCCGGCTACCCCATTTGGGGCAGTAATGAAAAACTGATCGGTGTCATTGCATTTGAACTTTCCACCGAACACATCAACGCCATCATGAATCAGCGGGATGGTCTGGGAAAAACAGGAACAGCCTATCTTGTGGGTCGGGATAAGCTTCTTCGGTCCGATGCCTTCAAGAACTCCGATCGATTTTCAGTGAAAGCCTCATTTGCAAACCCGGAGACTGGAAAGGTGGATACCGAGGCTGTCCGGGAAGCGCTTTCGGGCCGCTCCGGAGAAAAGATAATTCGGGATTATGAAGGCCACCTCGTGCTGTCAGCGTATTCACCCCTGAAGTTCGATGAGCTGAACTGGGCCATTTTATCGGAAATCGAAAAAGATGAGGCCTATGATTCGGTTCATTCGTTGCAGTGGATCATGGGAACCGTGGGTGTAATGGGATTCGTGATTATTGTTTGTGTGGCGTATCTGATTACCCGATCCGTTACCTACCCCATTAAAAAGAGCACCCGGTTTGCCAAACGCATATCAGAAGGTGATTTTACAGAAATGCTGGATCTGGATCAGAACGACGAGATCGGAGTCCTCTCAAAGGCTCTGAACCTCATGGTGACCAACCTCAGAAGCATGATTGGTCAGATTGTACAGGGCGTTGAGACGCTTTCAGCCTCATCGACCGAGCTCTCCGCCATATCCAGGCAGATGACAAAAAATGCCGCTCAGACGTATGATCTGTCCGGAAATGTTGCCGCGGCATCCGAGGAAATGAGCGCCAACATGTCATCCGTGGCCGCTGCAACAGAACAGGCATCCACCAACGTCGATATGGTTGCCTCGGCCGCCGAGGAAATGACGGCTACGATCAATGAAATTTCCAGGAGCGCTGAAAAAGCCAGAAATATCACCAATCGTGCTGTTTCCGACGCCCAAGGAGTATCCAAAACAGTTGACGAACTCGGAACAGCGGCTCGAGAAATTGGAAAAGTGACTGAAGTCATAGCCGATATTTCAGATCAGACCAATCTGTTGGCATTAAACGCTACCATCGAGGCTGCGCGGGCAGGAGACGCCGGAAGAGGTTTTGCCGTTGTGGCCAATGAAATTAAGGAACTGGCCAAGCAAACAGCTCGGGCTACCGATGAAATCAAAACGCATGTCCAAGGGATTCAGAATTCAACATCCGGTACGGTGGCCCAAATTCAGCAGATTTCAAAGGTGATCCACGAGATTGACGAAATCGTCTCCTCCATTGCAACGGCCGTGGAAGAGCAATCCATCACTACCAATGATATTGCCGGCAATGTTGCTCAGGCGGCCCAGGGAATACATGAAGTTACTCAGAATGTGGCTCAGAGTTCGGTGGTGGCTCTGAGTATTGCAAAAGAGATATCCGGTGTTAATCAGGCGAGCGAAGAAATCTCTTCAAACAGTTCCCAGGTCAGTATCAGTGCCGATGAACTCAAGAAGCTGGCCAAGAGTTTGAAGGAAATGGTCGAGATATTCAAAATGTGATGGCTTCGTAAGGGGAAAAGATATGAAGAGCCGTTTGGAAGGATCACAGTCATATATTGACCTGACCACATTCAATATTGGTGATGCGTGCTGTGGAATAAATATCTTGAGGGTTCAGGAAATCAATAAACTGACCGAAGTGACGCGCATCCCTTTGGCGCCTGATTATGTGAAAGGGATTCTGAATCTTCGAGGGCAGGTCATTACGGTGATTGATATGGGAAAAAGGCTGTGCCTGCCATCCAGCGAAGCGGATGAACCCAAGAACCGGAGAAATATCATTGTTCATTTTGAAAATGAATCCATTGGCCTTTTGGTGGACAGTGTCGGTGATGTGTTCAGGGTAGAAAAAGAGGATATCGAAAAGCCGCCGGCGAATGTAGTTGGAATACAGGGACAATTTTTTGAAGGCGTCCTTAAGACCGAAAAACAACTAATCAGCATTTTAAACCTGGCCGAAGTGCTTGGGTGATCGGATTCCGTATGTCTGATATCGTGACGCTTAAAGCGCTTATCGTTGATGATAGTGCTATGCACCGCAAGATCGTTCAGGACGTTCTGGAGACCTTCCCCTATGTTGAAGTGGTCGGATCCGCCCAGAATGGAAAAATTGCGCTATTAAAAGCGGCTTCATTGAAGCCTGACCTGTTGACGCTGGATATTGAAATGCCTGAAATGGATGGACTGGAAGTGCTGGAACACCTGAGACAGGAATTGCCCGAAACCGTTGCCATTGTGTTCAGCGCCTTCACCACGGAAGGGGCCAGAATCACGCTGCGAGCCCTTGAACTTGGCGCCTTTGATTTCATCACCAAACCCGGTGCGGGGAAACTGGAAGAGAACAGGGTGCGCTTCAAGTCAGAGATCGCGCCCATGCTGGAAACATTGCTTCGGTCCAAGAGAACAAAGCCGATTGTAAAGGAGACTTCGGTTCATGCGAGAAATCAAATCATTACTGATCCGGGTCCGATGCGTTTACGGCGAAATTCGGATAAGTCCAAAGCAGTTGCCATCGGCATTTCGACAGGCGGCCCGGTAGCACTGGCAAAACTGATCCCCAACATTCCCGCGGATATCGGCGTTCCCATATTTATCGTCCAACACATGCCGCCCATGTTTACCGATGCGCTTGCCGGTAAGCTCAATTCGATGGGTGATATTTCGGTTAAGGAGGCGATCAATGGCGAGGTGATTCGACCCAACACCGTCTATATTGCTCCCGGAGGCAGGCAGATGAAGGTGGCGACGTCAGATCCGGACAACCTGCTGGTGATCCGGGTGACCGACGACCCCCCTGAAAATAACTGTAAACCTTCCGTGGATTATCTGTTTCGGTCCATTGCGCGTCATTATGGAAAAAATTCGACTGGGGTTATCATGACAGGCATGGGACATGACGGAACCGAGGGATTGAAACTGATGAAGCAAAATGGTGCCATGATCATTGCTCAGGATGAATCAACCAGCGCCGTATATGGTATGCCCAGAAAGCCCGTGGAGATCGGGATCGTGGATATAATTGCCCCTTTGGACCTTATGGCCGAGGAAATCTGCCGAACCATTCGATAGACGATTATCAAGGGTCATGTTGGAAATTGATCAGACCGAATTCAGATTGTGGGCAAGGTATGTTTATGATATCTCGGGTATTTTACTGGAGCCGGCCAAATCCTATCTGATTGAATCCAGACTGGGGCCGTTGCTGAAAGAATATGCATGCCGCAAATTCGGTGATCTGTATCAAAAATCCAAAATGGACAGTACCCGGACCATTGAGAAACGGATCATTGATCAGATTACAACCAATGAAACGTTGTTTTTCAGGGATAACGCTCCTTTTGAAATGCTGAAATACAAGATATTGCCGGATATTGTGGATCGGAAAACGCAAAAGGCATTTTCCAGTTCTCCGGTTGCTCTTCGGATATGGAGCGCCGGATGTTCTACCGGGCAGGAGGTTTACAGCATCGCCATTGCGCTAAAAGAGGTTCTTATTGATCTGAATAAGTATAATGTGACGGTTTTGGGGACCGACATTTCCAGTATGGCAATTGATCGGGCCAGTTGTGGAAAGTATAGTCAGTTCGAAATGGATCGGGGCCTGACGTTCGAACGAATGGAACAATATTTTATTCGCGAAGGCGAGGCGTGGAAAATCAAAGATGAAATCCGGGCGATGGCATCCTTCAAAAAAATGAGCCTGATGCAGCCTTTTGCGGGGCTGGGGAAGTTTGATATCATATTTTGCAGAAATGTCGCCATCTATTTTACGATGGACGATCGGAAAAAACTCTTTCGCCATATCGAAGCTGTGCTTGCGGCAGATGGAGGGCTGATCATCGGCTCAACCGAGTCGTTGACAGGCATCGCCCCTCAGTTTGAACCCAAGCGCTATCTCAGATCGGTGTTTTACCAGCTAAAGAAATAATAAAGCAACTCAGGCAGAAGGAATGGTTTATATGACCGGTTTACCCAGACGGATACTTGTGGTGGATGACAGCCAGACGATAAGAATGCAGATTCGAGAGGAACTGGAGGACGGGGGGTACGCGGTTATCGAAGCCAAAAATGGACTTGAGGCTCTCATTCTTGCCGCTTCTCCATCTCCCCCGGATCTGATTACGCTTGATATTGAAATGCCGAAGATGAACGGTTTTGAAACGTGTCGAAAGCTCAGAGATGCACATTATTCCCGATTTTTTGTGAAATATGAGGATCATCGGGTACCCATTATTTTCGTTACCGGTAACGACACGATCGAGGATCGAAAAAAAGGCTTTGAAATGGGCGCCGTAGATTTTATCGCCAAACCGTTTCAAAAAGGGGAAATTCTTGCCATCGCAAACAAGATCCTGAATCCGCCCCTGATGCATAAGGGAATCCATGCCCTGATCGCCGATGATAACATTGTAGCCAGAAAAATTGCATCTTTATGCCTGAGCCAGGAAGGAATTGAAGTCCATGAGGCCGAGGATGGCAAGCAGGCCTGCGAGATCATGCGTACAGCCGGGGTCAGGATGGATATCGTCATCACTGATCTTGTCATGCCGAACATGGATGGAATGCAGTTGTGCAGGCATATTCGGCAGGATCTTGCCAGGCGGGATATTCCGATTATCGTTTTAACCGCCATGTCGGATCTTTCCGAGATACTGGAAGTCTTCAAAGTCGGAGCCTCGGATTATCTTGTCAAACCCTTTGCCAGAGAGGAACTCCTGGCCCGAATCAACGTACATATTGAAAAAAACAAAGTGAACCTGGAGCTTCGGGAAACGATCAAACTTTTGAAAGAAGCCAATGAGAAAGTCGAAAAAATGTCTATCCTGTTAAAAAGGTCATCAGTTGTTTGATGTAAACTGAACAGGCTTTGTTAACTTGTCTTTGTCAAGAACCTCACGGATTTTGGTAGAAATGTGATAAATATCAAATGGCTTTTGAATAAAGCTATTGAATCCCAAATTTGAAATCCGGGCCGCTTCTTCCGACAGGCTGTATCCGCTGGAAACTAGCACTTTGAAGCCAGGCTGGATTTGGTTCAGCAGATTAAACGTTTCGGTGCCGTTCATTTCGGGCATGATCATGTCGAGAATGATTAAATGAATTTCGTCCTTTTTTTTCATGAATAATTCAACGGCTTCTTTACCGCTTCTGGCTGAAATTACCCTGTAATTCAATTTGTTAAGCATTTCTGTGCCAACATCGAGGATAGCGGCTTCATCATCGACAAGCAATATTGTTTCATCTCCCTTGCACAGCTTTGCTTTTTGGATGGGGTTCCCCTTTTGAAGGGCTTTTGTAGAGATCGGCAAGTGGATGATAAAATCACTGCCATGGGCTATTTCACTTGCGACTTCGATAAAACCGCCGTGAGATTTAACAATGCCATAGGCTGAAGCAAGACCCAGGCCCGTTCCCCGCCCCATCTCCTTGGTTGTGAAAAAGGGCTCGAAAATTCTTTGTTTCGTTTTTTCATCCATCCCGACGCCGGTGTCCTTCACGCTGATTCTGACATATTTACCGGGTTTGTAATAACTGTTTTGAGTTTCGGTTTCATCAAGGACGCGGTTTTGAGTTTCAATGTCAATGCGTCCTCCTCCCGGCATGGCTTGTGAAGCGTTGAGATAAAGATTGAGAAGTACCTGTTCAATTTGCCCCTGGTCAACTTCTACCGTCCAGATGTTGGGTTCCAGCTTAGTGGTTAACGAAACATCCTTTTTTGTGCGACCAAACATTCGAGAACTTTTGGTGATCAGTTCATTCATGTCGGTGGGCTTGATTTCGTATTTCCCCCCCCTGGCAAACCCCAGCAATTGTCTGGTAAGGTCCGCGCCGCGAACCACATAGTGCTCGATATTCTTCAGTTTCCCATAATGATTGTGGTTTTTATCCGTATTTAACAGCATCAGGGAAGCATATCCCTGAATGCCCATCAGCAGATTATTGAAATCATGGGCGATGCCGCCGGCAAGGGTCCCGACTGCTTCCATCTTCTGCGCATGCTGGAGCTGGCTCTCAAGTTCCACTCTTTTGGCTTCCGCCAGTTTTCTTTCTTCTATTTCCTGCCAGAGCCGGTGATTTGAATCCCATAATTCCAATTCTGATTTTTTAAGCTCAGTGATATCTCTGAAAGTTCCCACGGCACCGGTGACAATTCCTTCGGAATCGATATTCGGCGCGCAGCTCATGTGAAACAGCCGTTCTGTGCCATCTTTGTGCAATATCGCGCCGTAAAAATCGACAATTCGTTGTTTGTGATCCCTGATTAGTTTAAAGATATGGATAAATCGTTTGATCTCTTCTTTTTTTACAAATTCGATAAAACGTTTTTCTTCCACCTCTTCTCTTTGATGTCCCAGGATTCTTTCCCATGCGGGATTGACATAAGCAAACCTTCCAGTAGCGTGAATCGTATAAATAATATCCGGGGCATTCTCACTGAGGGCTCTGAACTGATGCTCTCTCTCTCGGATCAACTCGTAAGATCTGGCGTTATTGATGCTGATTCCAAGCTGGGGTGCGATGCCTAAAAATAGATTGATATCACTCTGATTCAGCAGTCGTTTCGAGTCATGGTTATCCACGGCCAGAATGCCCTCAGACCGGCCTTCATAGACAATCGGAACGCAAATAAACGATTTAACATTTACTTTTCTGACGAATTCGCGACTTCTTTCCGAAATATCTTTCTCGACGTCTTTAAAGTCGTTTATTAAAAAAGGTTTTTGCTGTTTAAAGGCAATGATAAAGGGTCCTCTGGATTTTGGATTGTCCAGATGAAACTCCGTGCTTTTTAACAGAGCCTCTTCATCCGGGTTGTATCCATAGCCCACCCTGTAAACCAGGCGGGTTCTGCCTCTATTGGCCAGCATGATTAATCCACGATCAAAATTCAATCGCTTTTCAATCGTTTCCATTGTGAATTCAAGGAGGTTATCAATGTTCAGAATATTGGAGGATGCCTGGCCAATTTCCTGGATAAGCATGGAATTATTAAATCTTGTATTGACCTCATCCAGAAGATTATTTGCCGTATTGCCGTGGTCTTTTAAAAGTAGCACCAGTTCTTTTTTTTCCAGATGAACCTGATACAGGGATATGCCCATGACGACCAGAATCACTGACAAGATGGCTGGAGCGCTGTAACTGCCCGGGAGTGCAAGAAGGACAATACAGATTATCAAACACAACAAGTAACTGTAGTTAGCTACCCTTTTCCAGAGAAACGAAGGCGTTGCCTTCCAGGTGATCCTGTAAATACAACGGTCACCGGAAATATGCATGCAGGTGGTATGCTCAATCTCAGCCAGTTCATTTGTGAATACCTTGGCAATGCCCTGTAACGTTCCCAGGCGGTTTTCACACTGGTAAGGCTTTTCTGTAACACCGGGATTCTGAATAGCTATCACTTCAGCCTGATTGGGTCCAACCTTTCTGGTTTCCACGGTTGAGCCCCGGCTCATATGGGGGTAGAGTTTTCCGAGAACAGTATAGACAGCGGATGGGGTCATATACCCTATGGCATATTTCGAAACACCCCCTGTCGCTTTGGAAAAACCTGCATATTGCCCGACCTTTCTGGCAAGATCCGGATCACCTATCGTTTTCTCAAGTTTTTCATAAAACCGGTCAACCTGCTTTTGGGTAAGATAGTGCCCTTCATCCACATACTGGTAGGTCGTGATTCCTGCATAATCCAGAAATGGAACCATGTTAAATTCAGGATGGTATTTCCTGATATATTCTTCAAAACCTTTGATGATTTTTGTATTATATAAAGGGGCGTCTTTCATATCTCCTCAATACAGAGGTTCTGCTGTCACTCGTACTTCATTCTGAAATTCTTTTGCACGAAATCCATGAATTGATTCGAATAGCGCATATTAAGGACCCAAAGCTGATATTGCTTTTTATGAGAAATACCGGCTGAATCGATATGGGAGGTAGGATAAATGAGGAGAGTAACCTTGTCAAGGTTATACACACTTCCCAGTTTTGCGACAGCAAGAGAAAACATTTCCGATGGCAGACCCTCAGGATCAGTAATCAGCACTTTGATGCAATTTAGGAGGTTTGACATATTGATCAACAAATCGGATTGATTAACGATAAATACAGCCTTAAGATGATCCTGATACATCAACGAATAAATCCGGCATTTTCTTAAAAAACCGAGGCGTTCGAAAACTTTCTCCGTAGACGCATTGCCGGGATCAGATTCCCCTGAATGCAGAATATTCAGCAAAAGGCCTCCGGAGTGATGCTTGTAAAACTGTTCCAGCTCCCATAAATCGAGAGGCGTGCTCTCCCTTAACACCCATTTCTGGGGAAGGTCCTTCGCAGGGGAGGTGACAGGCAACGTCAGATATGTAAAAAGATCCAGCGAACAGGCCTGAGAATTGTTAAAATTTCGTGCGAATCCGCCAAAGACACGGTCGGGGAATTTATTTTCAGGACGGAAATAAGAGATAACATAATCCATTCGCGCCGAAGACATTTGATACATGCCATGCAAAAAAATCATCATCTGCCGTAATATAAATAGACCGGCAAGCTTGTTTTTAATTGACATGGCGGTATGATGCTGAATGAGCCAGGTACGTTCATAGGCTCTGACCATGGATATATGTCCACAAATCCGTCCGTTTTTTTTGTAGGTGATGTGCCTGGCAATTTCAGGATTTTCCTGATAGAGCTTCCGGTAAGTTTCTATGAATTTCTTGCGATGCGCCTGGCAAAAACCATATTTTTCGGGATAAATGAATCCTGCCTGAAAAAAGAATTCCCAGAGTGCATCCATATCAACCTCTGTTGAAAAAGAGATATTAGCGTCTGCATTGATACCGAGAACGTGATTGATGCGACTGTATGAATGGATGTCCATATCCAGAATGGCGAAGCCATAATGAATGACGTTCTCTTCGATCTGCCGGTAGATGATCTGCGCCAAGCAATTGGCAATGGGGATACCGGCAAGAAGAATGGAAAGATCAGGAATCATCATGCCCGGCATAAATACATCATCATCAGGTTCGTCTCGGATGGAAAACCCTGTTGTAGAAATGTCGAAAATATCTCTTTGAATTTTTTTATTAATAAAAGGATGGTCAAATACTGCGGTCAGGGGTGGGATAATTTGCTGTCGTGGGTTACGAATGTTTTTTGCTGAAAAGCGGCTGACATGCCGGCTTTCCGAAGCGAATACGATTTCCTTTGATATATCATGATCATCCTGCCAGCGAATACATTTGCAGGACTCCGAATAGACTATTTTTTCATTGAAAAACAGACGAATGGCTACGGGAACATCAGGATTGAACCAGCAATTATGTTTAAGCGTTTCCGAACCTGCTTTGATGCGAAAGGCCGTGGAGCCGAAGTCTATCAATTCCCCCCTGGCAACAAAGTCGCTTTGCATCAATTCAGCCGAGACGTCCCTGCAAGGATATCTCAGAGACTGGCGCTGATTCAAATCATGGCCTTTCTCAGGCAATTGGAGGAGGAAGCTGTTATTGTCACTGCGCAACAGGTTAAAGGGAGCTATGATCATGAATGGATTGTAGATGATAACCAGACAAAGGGGATGGTGTGATTCTAATTTGTATTGAAAGTAGGATTCGTCCCATCGGCAGGTCAATTGACTTCCGAGACAAGGTTCGGGATGTGCTTTTACGAGCAGACTGTTTTGATAGATCGGATGCTTCAAGAGAATAAACAGCGGGCTGCCTTTGAAATGAAGATGATTGATCATGTTGATCAGTTTCATCTGATCGATCGCCGTTGCAGCCTCGAAAGTCTTGAACAGTTCAACATGCTGAAAAAAATGAGGTGGAGTGGATTGGTTTTCCTCACAGCGGTTCTCATTGATTTCAACATCCATGCAAATTCATCCCCGGTCTCTTTGAATCTGTTCGAATCTGTGATAATGTATTATTAATTGAATGCTATAATAATGGTACTTGTGTGTCAACAAAAATAAACCACAAGATATTGTGGATATGCTGATCAATTCTTTTTTTGAATCTCAGAGTGAATGATAATCTCGAAGGGTTTTGATCCTAATTTATTAATAAGTTCGGCAAGAGGTGACTGGTTTTGAGAGAGGAAGGGCTGGAAGAACATCGACAATTACTGAAGACCTCGGATGTTTATTTAATGGAAAATCCCGAGGAGGTATTTCGGCTTGAGATCAAGACAGATCCGGAAGAGGTTCGCCAACAGGCTCACTGGTGTGGTGTCAAGCCCGGACTGCGGGTGCTCGATGTTGGATGTGGCTCTGGGAAAACCACTTCTATTCTTCATGAAATGGTGCAGCCGGGTGGAAGCGCTGTCGGAATTGATTTTTCGACAGATCGCATCTCTTATGCAAAAAAGCATTATGGCCAATTACCCGGAATTGATTTCTCCGTCTGTAATTTTAAGGAGCCGTTAAAAGGTATGGGTCAATTCGACCTGATCTGGGTTCGATTTGTCCTGGAGTATTTCCTGGCTGAAAGCCAGGATATTGTTAAAAATATCAGTCGCGTGCTGAAACCGGGAGGCGTACTCTGTTTGCTTGATCTCGATTGCAATTGCCTCAGCCATTATGAACTGCCCCCGATGATTGGAAATCTTCTGCCAAGACTCATGAACAGGCTGGAAGAAAAATTCAACTTCGACAGCTATGCCGGCCGAAAACTGTATTCACATATATATGATCAAGGGTTTCAGCATATCGAGGTGAACCTTGTGGCGCATCACTTGTTTTTTGGCTCAATTAAGGCTGGTAATGTTTATAACTGGATGAAGAAAATCGAGGTTAACGCAAACCGGTTCAGGGATTTATTCGATGATTATCCTGGTGGATATGATGTTTTTCTTGACGATTTCAATAAATTTTTAATTAACCCGCGGCGTTTTACCTATACGCCTTTAATCATGTGCAAAGGGATGAAACCCATGGATTTTAAATTCCAAAAAAATATATCAGCGTGAAGTCCATAACCCGTATTGAATCCAATAGTATAAAAACCTTATAATCGGATGACGCGATGACATTATTTCAAAAACTGTTGCTCACTGAACCGCATGTCTGTCCCTGGTGGCTGGCCTATACATTCGACAATCCTTTTCGCATGCTGTTTCATACCCCTGAGACGATTTTCGAGCCTCATCTGAAAAAAGGGATGACGGCAGTGGATTTGGGATGTGGCATGGGATATTTTTCCATCGGCATGGCCCGGATGGTCGGAGATACGGGCAAGGTTATTTCCGTGGATATTCAACAGGAAATGCTGGATATCCTTCAGAAGCGGGCAATAAAAAAAGGCATTGGACATCGGATTCATACCCATTGCGCCAGCCCGAATGACATCGGGCTGGCCTATCATTCCGGAAGAATCGATCTGGCGCTGACTTTCTGGATGGTGCACGAAACCCCGGATATTGAAAACTTCGTTAGTGAAATATTTTCCCTGGTGAAGCCCGGGGGAAAGTATCTTCTGGCCGAACCCAAGGGCCATGTTTCTTCGGCGCTTTTTCAGCGCATTACTGCCGCTGTCGTTCAGGCAGGGTTTCATGTTCTGAATTATCCTCGCATTGCACTGAGCCATGCAGCTTGGTTTCAAAAATAACAAAGTTCAAAGCGAATCGACTTTTCAAGCTGATTTCTCAAAAGGGCGGCCGCCGCTTCACCTTCCTTTCCCAATCGCATCGCCAGCCCCTGATTTTCGATGCATTAATATCCCCTTGACAAGCAAATACAGCTCCCCTATACTTCCAAAGATTGAAAGAAATGTCCATTCAGACATGTATTTGAAATTAGATGCCACGACTCTTATTAATTAATCCAGCCAATGACCACCGGGGGCTTGGAAACATCAAGTCAACCTCCTGGCCGCCTTTGAACTTGCCTTACCTGGCTGCTGTTACCCCTAAACATTATCAAATCAGTGTCATTGATGAGAATATCGAACCGTTCGAATTTCAACAAGCAGACATTGTTGGGATTACAGCCTATACGGCCACTGTAACCCGCGCCTATCAAATTGCACAAATTTACCGCAAAAAGGGAATTTATACCGTTATGGGCGGTATTCATGTGTCGATGATGCCCGATGAGGCATTACGCTATTGCGATACCGTAGTGGTTGGAGAAGCTGAGGGTGTCTGGCCCAGGGTTCTTGAGGATTTTGAGGCCGGCAATCTGAAAGATAAATATAAAGGGACTTGGTTGAGCTTAGAAAATCTGCCTATCCCGCGCCGGGATATCCTTAAAAACAGCTATTATCGCTGGGGCAGCATTCAGACCTCCCGCGGTTGCCCCATGAGCTGTTCCTTCTGTTCTGTTACCGCCTTTAATGGAGGCAGGTTCCGCCGGCGCTCTCTGGATGCAGTGATTGAAGAATTCGACATTATCCCTCAAAAAAGAATCATGCTCACTGATGACAATCTCTTTGGTTACGGCAAGGAAGATCGGGAATGGACTCGCGCTTTCTTTACACAAATTCTGGATAAAGGCATAAAAAAAACCTTTTTTGGCCAAACATCAATCTTACTTGGAAAAGATATTGAACTTGCACGCCTTGCAGCAAGGGCCGGACTTAAGATGGTTCTAATCGGTATTGAATCGGTAAATTCCAAAACCCTTGAATCCTACGGTAAGCACTCCAGTATTAGACGCATTAATCCAAATCAATGCAAAGAACTGATCACAAATATTCGCAAAGCAGGCATAGCCGTTCTTGGCGCTTTTGTACTTGGAAGCGACGAGGACGATCACACGGTTTTTCATTCCACCTTGGATTTTATAAAGTCTGCGCACATAGACGTGCTTCAGGTCACTAAGCCCACCCCCTTACCCGGCACCCAGTTATGGAAAGACTTACAACTAGAAAATCGAATTATCAGAAATGATTTTCCAAAAGACTGGGAAGATTTTCGCCTCACCAAAATGGTTTATCATCCTCTAAAATTGTCCATAGAAGATATTTATATGGGATTTACCTATTTGCGTAAAGTTTATTACAGCATTTGGGAAACACTCAAGAGGACTTTCTCAACGCTTGTTGCAACAAAAAACATTTCAGCAACCATCATCGCTTACGCTTTCAATAAATCTTATCGCAAAGCTTTCCGAAATTCTGATCATTATCAAAAATATCAATCTATCAATCTTGAAAAGAAATTTAACCCATTGAATATTAAAGAATAGGTTCGATGCTTCATCCGTAAAAACAGGGCATAGCTTAAGCTCCGGACACCCGTCTGTGTTCCATTGGAAACCGAGACGGTATTTATAGTAACCAGCGGTTTTACCCTCTTTCCCGACCATCATCTTCCATTCAGGTACTTTCCAAGCAATTCCAGGTGCGCATATTCTCCGGGCTGACGCACATCCAGGAGTACGTAATCACCTTCTGAATGTTCCCGGATAAAGCTTTGAACCTCATCGGAAGACAGTGATAGAACACCGTCTATGTCCAGACCCATTCCCATGCTTACCCCCCGGTAAACCGGAAGCTTTCGCCTGATTCCCAACTTTTGATCCCTGTCCACTGGTTCCTGGCACTCACAAGTCGATGTCCGCCAGCAAGGAGATTATTATCTCGCACATCTGCCCGTAACGCTTCACAGCAGCAATTATGTCTTATAATAATACAGCAAAATAATTAAGGTGGGTCCGAACTCAGGAAAAAGTGGGTTCATTTTTACCGGAGGTGACAATTATGGGTTGAGAAGGGAAATGCTTCATGCTATGAGGCGATCTTATAATTCGTAACGGTTTGGCGATTCAGGGCGTTACCCCAGTTTATACAGGAAATCAGATTGAATGAACAATGAATATTTAAGGCTACCATGAAACTGTCTCAAAAATTGTTGCTCACGGAACCCCATGTCTGCCCCTGGTGGCTGGCCTATACATTCGACAATCCGTTTCGAAGGCTGATTCATGATCCGGAGAAGATTTTCAGCCCTTATCTGAAAAATGGCATGACGGCAATGGATGTCGGTTGCGGCATGGGATTTTTTTCCATCGGTATGGCCCGGAGGGTCGGAGATACGGGCAAGGTTATTTCCGTGGATATTCAGCAGAAAATGCTGGATATCCTTCAGAAGCGCGCATTAAAAACGGGCATGGGGCATCGGATTCAACCCCATTGCGCAACCCCGAATGACATCGGGTTGACCCATCATTCCGGCAGGATCGATCTGGCGCTGACGTTCTGGATGGTGCACGAAACCCCGCGTATTGAAAATTTCGTTGCCGAAATTTTTTCCCTGGTAAAACCCGGGGGAAAATATCTTCTGGCTGAACCCAAAGGCCATGTTTCTCCGGCGCTTTTTCAGCGTATCACAGCCACCGCCGTTCAGGCCGGGTTTCATGTTCTGGATCATCCCCGAATTGCGATGAGCCATGCTGTCTGGTTTCAAAAATAGATAAATTCAAAGCGAATCGGATCTTCAACTCACCCTAAATAATCTCATGTTGTTTTTCGGCTTGGAGGCAATAACAGCCGGCGCTCGCCGCCCCCACTCACGAAGCGTTCACGCTAAAAAGGTTTTCCGAGGTATAAATATACACTGCTGTTGTTGTCCATCGAGCGCCCGTAGCCAATATACACGGGCCCGATCGGGCTGTCGGCGCCGAAAAAGAGGCATCCGGATTCGAGCACCCCTTCCGGACTGCCCTGAACAAGCGGAGCGCCGACCTGGCCGACTTCGAGCGAAAGACCACCGTAAACCCCTTCAAGGAGGCTCCCTTGTAAAATTCTGTGATAATACATGACCCGGGCGAACTTCAAATCTTCTCCAGCCAACTGACCTGTGGCGTAGCCCGACTGCTGCAGGAAACCACCCCACTGGAACAGGTCATAACGCGGCAACGGATCAGCGCCGATTCTGCCGCCGGCTTTCGCACTGAAGTTGAACGTATGCGGACCGAATGAACGGATGATGGTCCCGTCGACATCCCACTTGGTGTAGTCTCTGTCGGCACCGATCAGGCTGTTCGCATTGAACATATTCAGTCCCCCGCTCCAGCCCGAACGCGGAAAATGTGCACTGTCGAGCTGATCGAGAAACAGCCGTGTCCTGAACGCCCCTTGCGTGATATGGTCCCCCCCCGGCGACAGGCTTTGCGGCCCGGTATCGAGTTCCGGGGAGAGCACGCCCCCCACCATGCCGACCCTGAGCTCGCCATACCGTGTGAACTGGCTGCCGAGGTCGATTCCGCCGAGGATGGAAGTTACGTCATAACTCGCAATGCGATGACTGCCCTGGTAGAGATCTGTCGCGCGCCGCTCGTACGAGGCGTGCGGTGCTATGAAGAAGAAGCCCCGGTCATCGAGCGGCTGGTAGAACTCGCTCATGAAACTGCTGGTGCGGCCGATCTGTAAATCGTTACGCCACTCCCCGCCAAGCGAGTTCAGCCAGGTTCTGCGATGACTGGCAAGAAGGTTGAAGTATGCATCGCCCTGCAGATCGCTGCTCAGCCCCAACCCGAAACGCAGGTAATTCGGACCCCAGGATTTTTCTACCGTGTCCACGGCGAGCACCCGCTTGCCGGGTTCCTCCAGGAAGCGGTAATTCACGTGTTCAAAATTATCGGTGCCGTAGATGCGACGCATGTCGCGGTCGAGTATCTGCTGATCGATCGGCTCACCGGTCTGAGTCTCCATCACCGCCTGTGCCGCTATTGGGTTGACGCGCTCCAGATTCTCGAACCGGATCTCGTCAACCGGTCGCAGGTCCGGTGCCGAGGCAACCAGTTGGTGCCGGCGCAGCGCAGCGTAATCCTCCGCCGGGATGGAGAGCTGTGCGAGCCGATCGGCCATCTTGCGTGCCGCAACCTCGCCAAGAGGGCTGATCTGTGGCAAGTTGTCAAAGTCGCCGGTAGAGAAATCTCCCAGCTCCGGTGAGATCAGGATGTCGGTGGGTTTCAGCAACGCCAGCGAGGTCTGGACATTTTGCTCGGTCAGAATGCTGAGCACCTGCCCGGACACGCCCAGGACCGAGTTCAACTCTTCGCGCTTCAACAGCGGCGTGCCGACATTCACCGCGATAATGATGTCGGCGCCCATCGCCAGTCCGGTTTCCACCGGCAGATTCTGGGTCAGCATGCCGTCAACCAGCAATTTACCGGAGATCTCCACCGGCGCAACCGCAACAGGGACCGACATGCTGGCGCGCATCACGTTGGCCAGTTCGCCATCGCTGAAAACCACGACTTTGCCGGTCACAAGATCCGTCGCCACGGCACGGAACGGAATGGGCAGATCATCGAAATAGTGGAAGCCCTTGGCCTTGGAGAGTTCGCGCAGCACCGTCTCGAGCTGCACACCGGACACGGCGCCTTTAGGAAGGCCCAATTTGCCGTCATTGTATCCGATTTCGGGGCCGAAGAAAATGTTGTAGTCATCCTGTTTGCGTCGCATGGACAGCTCCTGGCGCGGCGGCTGCTCTTTAAACAGGAGCTCGGTTGAGATACCCGCGATGATTTTATCCATTTCCGCAACGCTGGTTCCCGTTGCGTAGGCGGCACCAACCAGCGCTCCCATGCTGTTGCCGGCGATACAGTCGATGGGCACGCGGTACTCCTCCAGAACCTTGAGTACGCCAATGTGAGCCGCACCCCGCGCGCCCCCGCCGGACAGTACGAGACAGATTTTCGGCCGTTTGGCGCCACCCGCCGCGCGGACGGACTCGTCGGCCTCGGCCGGTATTGCTGCAGCAAGAAGGAAGGCGGCCAGGACCAGCCCGGACACGGCTATGACTGCCGATCTGCCTGCCGGGTGAACCACCAGGAGTGTACCGAGAGATACCAGCGCGATCACGATGGCTCCAGGCAGCCTAAGCCCTTCAGGCAGGTTAGAATAGTAAACGGCCAAAGTTTCCCATACGGTAATGGCCAGCAGGATCAGAACCGTCAGCGTCCATCCGATCATTCGAAAAAGATTCTTAACAGGTGATCGGGGATCACTCCATGATGATTCGCTATGAAACCTTGGCATTAAAATCCTTCTTGATACTTTTCGCTATCCGTCACTTAATGATGGCTTCGTAAACCGATATCCTTTGTGACATTCGCCCGGCACGGTATTCCCCTGACCCTGCGTCAGTTGGCTGTGTCGGCTGTTTATGTTTTGGACTTTCAGTGGTTCATCGAGAAATAGAGTTGTTGTCATCCAGGTACGTTCCCAGCAATTCCAGATGCGTCTTTTCTTCGTTTCCGATCCGGTGCAGGATTTTTCGGGTCAGTTCGTTTTGGCTGTCGGCGGCCATGCGCAGATAGAGATCGAGTGCCTGCGTCTCGATCATCATGGCCAGGTCGAGATACCCGGAAACATCGTTCAGGAACGTCTGATTCTGCTCCATGAAAGCATGCATATCAATGCCGCCCTCCATCAGGCGGGACTTAAATGTGTCTGAAAATTCACCGATCTGATCCGGCGGGACTTCCGGGGTGCGGGCCAGCGATTCGTAAAGCTCCAGCAGGGTCTTTTCGTGGCTTTCCTCGGCCTTGATGAGGCCGCACAGAAGAGCGGAGAGCGCAGCATCGTCTGTTTTGGCCAGGATGGCTTGGTGGAACCTTTTAAGGCCTTCCTCCATGCGATAGGCCAGTAGGATGATTTCCTCCGGAGATTCATCCCCTTTGATAAACTCCAGGTGAAACTCTCTGGGGCCGGTTGCGGTCCGGTCTTCCCATGCCTGAATGCCGCCCTGAAGATGAAAAACATCCCTGAATCCCAGGTTCGAAAGAAGCTGGGTGGCCATGCGGCTGCGGCCGCCCACCGCGCAGTAGACAATGATGGGTTTGGCGGCATCCAGTTCTTCCAGCGAATCGGCCAGTTGGGGGAGCGGTATCAATTTGGCTCCCGGAAGGTGGGCCTGCGCATATTCTCCGGGCTGACGCACATCCAGGAGCATGTAATCGCCTTCTGAATGTTCCCGGATAAAGCTTTGAACCTCGTCGGAATACAGCGTTTGAACGCCGTCCATGTCCTGACCCATTCCCATACTGGCCTCCTTCCCGGCAAACCGGAATCTTTCGCCTGATTCCTGATTTTTGATCTCTGTCCTCTGGTTCCTGACGTCTACAAGTCGATTTCCGCCAGCAAGGAGTTGATTTTTTCGCGGGCCGTCAGTTCCGTCAACCAGGATTCGGGGATGGCCGCAAATCCCTGAAACGCCCCGAGCAGCATGCCCGTGATCATGCCCCGGGCGGCTGAATCGCCGCCGGCCATCACGTTTTCGATGAGGGCCTCCTGTAAATTATTTTCGTATCTGGCAACCAGATGAATCACGCCCGGAAAGGCGGCGCCAATCTCGCACATCTGCCCGAAACGCTTCACTGCGGCAATCGTGTCTGAATTGCGGCTTTCGATGCCATTTTTCACCCATGTCTGAAACGGTTCACGGTTGAACTGCATTGCGGTTATCGCCTCGATGGCGGCCACCGGGGATTCTCCCCGCAGAATACGGAAAACAACTGCTCCGAAAAAAGCCGCGCTGTCGGTTACCAAAATGTGGTTGTGGGTCATGGCGGTCTGGATTCTGGCGGTATTTACCAGTTCATCGCAGGCGCTACGATATGCGTAGGCCAGCGGAGCCATTCTTGCCGCTCCGCCCAAATCGGTGGATTCCGATCCGGCGGACTCCGGAGTCTTTCCGTCTTTGAAATTGTTCAGCGTCGATCGGGTGGCGTGGTCGACGTAGCCGGTATAGTGCTGCTGATGCTTCTGCCACTGCGCGGCAAAATGCTTCAGATCGAATCCGCGGCAAGCCGCAAGGGATTCCAGCAAAACCAGCGTCTGGTCGCCGTAATGGGTGAACTCCCCTGCGTTTTTGGTGGAGTGGTAGGAGTTTGCGCCAGGCTTTTGAAATGTCTCCACCCTTTTGAATGTGGCGGCGATCTGATCCGTGTCGTAGATCCAGTGGGCTCCCAGGGCCAGTGCATCGGCTGCAAAAGAGGCCAGGACCATGGCTTTGGCGTTATCTTTCATCATCATCTTTCCTTTCACCATCTTGCTCCGGGCTGTAAGTTTGCATGCGATTTCTCCTTGATGTGTTTGACCTTCACAAAAATTGCGTTGTGTGTCAAGATAGAAGATGTGAATCGAAGCCGCTGACCGTCATTTCAACCGGTTGCCGGTCAATCGATATTTTTTACGGAGGGGATATGATTCAAGGATATGCCACGTCTGAGGCAACCGCCGCACTGGCCGGCAAGCAGGCAACGATGACTTATGTGCCTTTTGGAAAGACCGGCCTGATGACCAGTCAGGCCGGCTTTGGGTGTTACCGCATCTCGCCGGAGGTTGCCCATCACGGCCGGAGCCTTCGGCAGGCGCTGCTTTCCGGAATCAATCTGATCGATACCAGCACCAACTATACCGATGGCGACTCCGAGGCCCTGGTCGGCAGCGTGCTGGCCGAGGTGATCGAAGCCGGCGGAATGAGGCGGGAAGAACTCGTGGTGGTCTCCAAGGTCGGGTATCTTCAGGGCAAAAATTATGCCGGCAGCCAGGCCCGCCGATCGGCTAACCAGCCGTTCCCCGAGCTCGTGACGGTTTCGGAAGGACTGGAGCACTGCATCCATCCGGAATTCATCGCTTCCCAGCTTACCGAAAGCCTGAACCGGCTGGGCCTTGCGACGATCGATGCGTACCTGCTTCACAATCCGGAATACTATCTGGGCTGGGCCCATCAGAGCGGCATGGAACCGGACGCTGCCCGCCGGGAATATCATCGCCGTATTTGGCAGGCGTTTGTCCACCTGGAGTCGGAGGTCGCGCAGGGGCGCATTCGCTGGTACGGCGTCAGCTCGAACACCTTTCCCGCGGCGCAGACGGATCCGGAGTTTACCGGCCTGTCCGCTTTGTGGGAGATGGCCGAAGACATCCGTCCCGATCATCATTTCCGCATCATCCAGTTTCCCATGAATCTTCTTGAAACCGGGGCGGCTCTGGTTGCCAATCAGCCGGGTTCCAAAACCGTTCTGGAGTTTGCAGACGATCATCGCCTGGCGGTGATGATCAACCGGCCGCTGAACGCCTTTTCCGGCAATGCGCTGGTTCGTCTGGCAGAGCCTGAGGAACCGGAGCGACTCGCCGACCATCTGATCACGGCGCGGATCGGCGCGGTGGGAGGTTCCGAATCCCGATTCTGGCGACATATGCTTCCGGCTCTGGAGATTCCGGACGGAATCAAGCTCCGCCTCAAAGAGCAGCTCTGCATTGCGGACACCCTTAAACATTACTGGCGTAATTTTTCTTCTTACGAACGCTGGCGTCAGACCCGGGACGGGCATTTTTATCCCCGCATTCAGGGGGTGATGATGTTTCTTCAGCCCCACGCCGCTGGAAATCCGGAGCTTTTGAAATGGATGTCCACTCATGAAACGGTGCTGAGCGAGGTTTTCGAAGCAATCGGATCATTTTATGCGGAGATGCTCCGGCGCCGCATCACGGAGCTGAAACGGGCGCTTGCCGATGCCGATTCCGACTGGGCCGCACCTGGCACCCTCAGTCAGAAAGCCATTCGTGCCCTGCGGACCACGCGGGGCATATCCGTTGTTCTGGTGGGCATGCGGCATCCCGGCTATGTGGAAGATGTCCTGGAGGAACTGCGGCGGCCTTTTCCGGTAATGGATCGCAAGAAAGCCTGGCAGGATCTGAAATGAAAGGCGCGTACGCTCGCCTTGATCTGACCGGCGTTCCGCCTGTAAAGTGCCGGTTCTTTGCCTCCCGATCTTGACTTTTTAACGCGTTCATCCGCTTTGGTGTTTTCTTAAATGCGGCTCTTCCTGAATCAGCTTCAGCAGCTCCTGGGCGGATATCCTGCCGGAAATATCCCCGCCTTCCAGCAGGGTTCCGGCCAGATTCCTTTTATGTTGATGCAGGGCGACGATTTTTTCCTCAATAGTGTTCCGGGCGACCAGGCGATACACGGTTACCGGCCGCTCCTGTCCGATGCGGTGGGCGCGGTCCGATGCCTGCGCTTCCACGGCCGGATTCCACCAGGGATCCATGTGAATGACATAATCGGCTGATGTCAGGTTCAGGCCCAGGCCCCCTGCTTTCAAACTGATTAAAAACACATCCCCATCGCCGGATTGAAAGGCGTCGATCTCGGATTTCCGATCCCTCATGGCTGTTCTGCCATCCAGGTACCGATACCGAATCCGTTTATGGTCCAGAAGTTCCCGAATGAGGGTCAGATATCCCACAAACTGGCTGAATACCAGCACCTTGTGACGGTTTTCAAGAAGATCCGAAACAAGCCTTTCAAAGAGATCCAGCTTGGCGCTGGGAATGCGGCTGGCAGGCTGAACCAGTCTGGAATGACAACAGGCCTGGCGAAGTTTGGCGATTTCGCCGAACACGCGGAACTGATAATCCCGTCCCGTGCCGGCCTGGCTGGTTTCGAGCTGCTTCAGGGTATATTTTCGAAGGGATTCATAAAAGGCGGCTTCCCCGGGATAAAGGTCGACCTGAAGCATGATTTCCGTCAGGGGCGGAAGCTCTGCCAGAACCTGGGACTTCATTCGGCGAAGCATAAAGGGTTGAATGATTTTTTTAAGACGGTCCCGGGTTTCTGAATCCTGATGCTTTTCTATCGGATCGGTAAAGGTGTTGAAAAAATGCCGCGAAGATCCCAACAGTCCGGGATTAATGAAATTGAACAGGGTAAACAGCTCTCCCAGATGGTTTTCTATCGGTGTTCCGGTTGTGATGATTCTGAATTTCCCTTTCAGGGTCATGGCGGCCTGAGATCGTTTGGCCTTCATGTTTTTAATCACCTGGGCCTCATCCAGAACGACCGTTTCCCAGGTTCTTGATGACAACAGATCGGACTCATGCATCAGCAGTCCATAACTGACTACCAGGACATCAAGGGGTTTAAGTTCCTGAACGGCTTTTTCACGGTGGTGATCTTCCAGTCGAACCACATTCAGCGTGGGGGCAAACCGGTGAATTTCATCAAGCCAGTTCAAGCAGACAGAGGCGGGAGCGATAACCAGAGAAGGGCCGTTTGGCGCTCGCTCCAGGATCACCGCAAGTACCTGTATGGTTTTCCCCAGTCCCATGTCATCCGCCAGGCAAGCCCCGACTCCCCAGAAGGATAGCCGGGACAGCCAGGTATAGCCTTCAATCTGGTACTCCCTGAGCGTGGCGTTCAGGTCCTTGGGGATTTCAGGACGATGCGTGCTGCTGCCGTTGATGCGGTCAAGCTGGATTCGCCATTTTTCGTCAGTTTCGAGGTGTGTCAGGTTCTTTGTCAGGCCGTCAATCGTCAGCGCCGCGGCCGGATGAAACTGGAGCGCCCGGTTTCGAAGCTCGGTAAAGGTAGAAATGGTTTTCAGCTGGTTTTTCAGATCCTCGGTCAATGCCAGAAACTGACCCTCTCCCAGCGGCAGAAACCGCTTATGAATTTGGGGAATCATGGCAATCAGATCCTTTAATTCGAGAACCTGGGCGTCATCCACAACCAGTTGCCCGCTGATTTCAAACCAGCCTGATTTGCCCTTTATTTTGACCCGGAGATCCGAAACCGAGGTTTCCCGGGTAAGCCTAAATTTTTCGCCTTCGGGCCATTCCACGATAATGCGGCCCTGCTGTTGAAGCGTATTGAGCTCAAGAAGAATATCCAGGAAAAGATAGGGATCGGCAATCATCCAGTGCCAGTTTTGGTTCGGAAGCCGTGAAAGCGTTCGACAAGCGGTCACCACATCCCGGGCGTTTTCCAGTTCCTGAATCCGATTTCGTTGAATCTGATACGACCGGCCGTCAATGTCGGTGACAAGCGTTTCAGCGCCTTCCCCGGGTTTCAGCTTGGGCCCTCCCCGAATAAATGGCTGAACAAAAATCTCCACCCGGAATCCGGATAAACAGGATCTCAGATGAATATGCGGCAGCGGATCCGGGTCGATCTCGATCATGGATGCAGCCGCTTCGCTGATGGCCGAATGAACCGTAATTACGGATGACATGGCGGCAATGGCTTTTAAGACGTCTTTTTTGGCTGAAACCGGAATTAAAAGCCCGTTGCTGCCGACAATCCTTGCAATACGCTGCTGTTCGGCATTCAGGCAGACAATACTCAGGCGGCTGGGAGTCGTTTCCCGGGTAACGGCAATGCGGTGTTCGATCATCATTGGGGAGAATTTCATGATGAGCGAGGAAGGCAGGGATTCCACAATGATTTTCGGTTCCCCCCTGACAATTTCAATCGGGAAAAAAGGCTGATCGTGCAGAAAAACCAGGGGATGCCCGATCAGGGCCGGAAGCGCCTTATCCCAGTCAAAAAAGTACTGAAAGATGCGGGAATTGAGTCTGATTTTTTGAAGACAGGCGCAGAGGATTTGATCTTGCCGGGTCAAATGATCCATTTGGGGATGGCTGAATAACCGGGCCAGCGGAAGAATTTTCCCCGGGGACCAGGTTCCGGAAACCACGCATTTCTGCTCTTTTGGGATGAGTTCAATGCTTTGATCCTTGAGACGGATCACCCATGCCAGCCGAAGCGTCCCGGGTTTCAAGCTGTTGGGGGATGTCGCGCTCAGGGAATAGGTGAGGGCATGAAGCCGGGTTTTCCAGGGTTCCACCGGTTCGATAATGGTCAGAAGGGAGTGAATGCCATTTTCCGCCTGAATGCATCGGACATAATCTCCCCGCTTCTTATCCGGTGTTGACGAGGCATCCAAAAGCACCGCGCATTCCAGGGCCAGCCAGTGAAGTCCGGCATGTTTTGTCCGGTTGAACAGGTGGGCTAACCGCTCAAGGGAAGTCGGGTGAAGGGTTTGGGCGATGCCATATTCCGCAAGGGCTGAAAAATACGATACCAGTGGATTATTACCGGTCTGGATTCCGGAAAGAATACCGTTGGCGGTGTCTGTTTCAAATTTCTGGATATGATTGATGACGTTCAGCAAAGTAAAAAGGGTTTCCAGGATATTTCCTTGAAACTTGTTGGATCGGGCGGACTTCAGGGCGAATTCCAGCTTTTTAAACAGAACGCTTTCAGCCTGTTTTAAAAGGGATAGAATATAAAATATGCCTACCAGACCCTTAAAATAAGCGGTCTTGTTTTTAGTCCATTTTTGAAGATGCTCCAGGTCCGTCTCAAACAACTGAACAGCGGTTTGCGTCTGACCTTCAAGAAGGCAGGCCCATCCGGAAAAACCGCCCAGAAGCGGAGATGGGTCGGTTTCTGAAAGAAGATCTTGAACAACTGCCGTATGAGCGCCAAGAAGCAGTCGCGTCAGAAGATGAGCATAAAATTCCGCCTTCTCGCTCTCCGGCAGATGATTCAAAAACTCCGGGCGGATGCTGTATTTCAAGGCATCGGCATCCGGTTCCAGATGTGACAGGGTGTGTGAAAATATGGCGATCAAGGCGCGAATCTGGACATCTACCGGCAGGCGCATGAACCAGTCCGGGTCAAATGGATTTTGAAATACCTGGACAAAGGGATCAATATAATATGCATCCAGTGCATACTGGGATGCCAGTTGCCGGTAGCACTCCCGGTAAACCGGAGGCGTCAGCGTGTAAATTCCAATGCGAAAATCACGCATCAGGCGATAGCCATGCTGCTCTGAACCGGCGGTAAATCGATGATAATCGGAAAACGGCATGATTTCATGAACCGCATTGACCAGGTCCGGAAAATAGGCCGTATCCGCATGCGCGGCGGCCTGGCGTGTCGCCAGTTCCATAAAATCCGGATGGCACCGCCATGGGTCCGTAAGAAGACCCTGGCGCAGAATATGATGTAATGCCGGTCTGATATCCTTTAAAGAAGTGATATGGGAATATTGGGTTGCCAGGCGGGTTTTTCGGAAACAACTGTAAATAACCGGCTCTGTCGTGGGTTCGTAGATAACAGAGCACAGGTGAATCAGGGACTGTTCAAGGGGGGAGAGATGCCGGTAAATCTTTAAAAGGTTTTTTCGGACAGCTTCACGTTCAGGCATGAGAATGTCCTTGAACTTTTTTCTTTGCCATCCCAAGCAGCCGCACTATTTGAAGTTGAAAAATCTTGAGAAAAATCCGGCTTTGGGTACATTCACCGGAGAAATCAGATCCACCTTGCCCACCACGTCCTTGTTGAAGCGGATGACCAGTTCGCCGAGGCGCTGACCTTCCTTGATCTCTCCTTTAACCTGATCGGGAAGGTCGATGTCTTTGGTAAGCTGTTTTTTCCTGTCGCGGGGTACCGGATAGAAAAAATCAGTTGCAGCCACGGGCTTGAGGCTTTTTTGCTTGCCGTCCGGAAGGGCCACGTTTTTATCCACGACATCGCCTTTTTTGATCACCGGTATCATTTCATACTGGGAAAAATATGTTTTTAGCTTATTTTCGGTAAAGGTATCCCTGGTTTTGGCCGCGGAACTGCCCATGACCACGGCGATGAGGCGAAGGTTGTTTATTTGGGCCGTGGCGGCAATGCTGTAGCCGGCCTCTCGATAAAAGCCGGTCTTGAGACCGTCCATGCCGGAAAAACGGTTCATCAACTTGTTGTGATTCCGCATGATCAGGGTGTTGTTCCGGAAAGGCGCGGTTTTCAAAGATGTCCATTCCAGGATTCCGGGATGGGATAGCAGATGTCCGACCAGAATGGAAAGATCCGCGCAGGATGTCATGTCCGGTTCCTGGCCCTTGGTTGGAGGCAGTCCGTGCATGGAGTGAAAGCGGGAATCGGCCATGTTCAGCGATCTGGCTTTTTCGTTCATCAGATCGACGAAATTCTCCCGGCTGCCGGCAATGAATTCAGCCACGGCATAGGCGGCATCGTTGGCCGAGGCCACCATGACGGCCCTCATCATCTCATCCAGGGTGAATACCTCGCCGGGGCTAAGGTAAACCTGGCTGCCGCCCATGCCGGCTGCCGCTTGGGATACGGTCACCTTGTCATCGAGCTTGATCTGGCCGCTTTCCAGCTTGTCCATCACGATGGCGGCCAGCATCAGCTTGGTGATGCTGGCCGGGGGCAGGGGCAGATGAATGTTTTCGCCCTCCAGCATTTTTCCGGTTTGTGCTTCCACTACAATAAAGGCTTTGTAGGGTACCAGTGGTTCTGTTACGGGTGCTTTTGCGGGGGCCTTTGCGCGGGGCGGAGTTTGCTTGGCGGCCTTGGCCGGAGCAGCCGCTTTTTTCGGGCTGGTCTGGGCCGATGCTTTGATGGGTGCGACCGGCTTTTTATTCGGGATGGCCCAGGCAGGGGTTATCCCCAACGTAACCATCAGAAGGGCGACTAAAAATTTTTTCATAATGGCCTCTTGTCTCTGATCATTAAGACTGTATTATAAAATTACCATAGGATAGGACACATCGGGAGTCAAGGGCAAATAGAGGCATTGAGAACCGGTTCCAACAGACTGATGCGGTGTATAAAACAGATGCGTGTTCTCTTACACGCGACAACTCAATCCGTCGTCAGTTGACCGCAAAGAGAATCATCTTCCCCGTATCCCTATGATACCACTGTCCCAATTCCTTGTATCGACTTCCCGGTTCCGCTGAATCCGACAAGGTGAAACGATGGAAAGGCCAGTTTTTTTCTTCCCACAGCACAAAATTCTGTCCGTTTTGTCGAAGACGGTCATAAAACTGATCCGGATCATCGGGAAAGGAATCCCAGCAGTTCGCCGGAGTGAGCGGGCAGGGCGCGGTTCCAGGGCGATGAATATTGGCATAGAAGGAAATCCACATCTGCGTGTGAAGGGATGTTGCGATCCGTGCACCGGATGATGTCGGCGTATTCTGAAAAACGGTTTCGCCAATCTGGATAAAAACCGATTTATCCGCGTCCGGCGATTTCAGATTTTTTGGAAGACTGACACCGATAATCAACAGAAGGATCGCCAAAAAAACAGTCGTCGGCTGAACAGACAGTCTCCTGGGAAGTATTTCCAGGAGCCTTTCCATCCCAAAGGCGCAGAAAATGGCGCTGGGTATCATCACGATTCCAAAAAACCGGTAATACAGCATCCAGGTTTGAAGGGTGTGCATATAAAGCATGGCCAGGCCGGAGACCGTCAGAAACGCCAGATATAGAAGTCTTGAATCCGATCTGATTTTACAGTGAATTCCGGAAAGGCCGAAAATGTAAAAACCGACAAACGGGTAGAAGAATGCTTCCAGAAAGCGATTCAATAACGTTCCAAAAGCGATCAGCCAGATCAGGTTCCGGGCTTCGGGAAGGAAAAATTCCATGAACGGATTCGGGCTGGACCAGACAAGCTCTTTTAAGCTTTGAGCCATTTTTTGATACTGGCGGAACGGCTCGATGAAATTTTGGGCAATTTCATGGCCCCGGTGAAGGTCATTAAAGGACAGGCCGGAGACCATCAGCCCCGCAATCGAAAAAAACGCGATCGCAAGAAGGGGGGATAAAAAAAACAAGATGTTAATGGTTTTCCGGTTTTTTTTATCGCACAAAAGATATCCCAGGGTAACCGCCAAAAACAGTACGACCTCAATCCTGGCCCAGATTGCTGCCAGAAAACAAAGGGATGAAAACAGAAGCAGCCATGGGGAAGGCGTGGTTGCCTGGCGGATCACGGCATAGGTGCCGGCACACAGAAAAAACCAGCTAATCGGATCTCTGACCAGTTCAACGCTGTTGCTGACCAGAACCGGGGTGACTGCAAATACCAGCAGGCTAAGTATGGCGCTGTCTTCGCTGACCCATTCTTTCAGCATCAGATAAAGGGGAACAAGCATTGCCGTGCCGAAAAACAAGGAAATCAAACGTGCCGACAGAATCCAGTCATGAACCAGGTAATATCCTCCGGCAATCAGAACCGGATAGGATGACAAAAAAGTCAATCTGCAGGTTTTCAGGCTGTTCCAGTTTTTATAATACAACGCCATGGCCTGGTGAATATAAAGCGCACCGTCCGGATTAATGATCACGGTGTGCAGGCCAACCCAAAGCCGAAGTCCCAGTCCGGTCAGGATGACCAGCCAGGCTTTTGCGGATATTTGTGAAAATACCTGCCGGACAATTGGTCCGGGTTTAATAAAAAATATGGAAGACAGGGTTGCCGGCATTTTGTTTTAATAGTACAATCACGGCTCCAAGGTCAAGGAAGTTTGCTAAGCGATCTGGCCGGCACCCTTGCGCGGCATTTGAAATTGTGATAGTTTTAGTCCATGAAACAATATGTTATTGATCAATTAAGACCGAATGACTATTTCAGGATCAAGGCATACCTGGATATGAATCTCCGGCAGTCGGGCATCCCTGATATTTACTGGTTGATCCTGCCCCAGGACCAGCAGGAGGGAATTCAGGCCGAACATGCGGACTGCCAGCCGTTTTATTTTGCCCTGGAGCTCAGCCAGTGCGCCTTATCGTGCGAACTGCTGGTGCGAACGCTGAACCATGTCCGGTGCGATTGCATGCGTTACGCCTCTCCCGCTCAGCGAAACTGGCTGATTCAGACTGTTGATGACATTTGCAATCAACTGGAAATCGCAATTTGAATCCCCGACCATCCGAATTCATATTCCTGTTCACTCTCCCTGCTTCCGGCCGTTGTCAATTCAAATTTGAAAGTGATTCATGAAAGTTTCCGATCTGATTTATTATCTTTGCACGGGGTTCATCATGATGTGGGTTGTTGTGGTGATCATCATTTTTGGTACCGCGGCCATTGTGGTTTCTTTTTTTGACAAAAAAGGAATTCTTCCCCATATCGTAGCCAGATTGTGGGGCCAATCCATTCTTTTTGCCAGCCGAATCCATGTGACCGTAAAGGGTTTTTCCAACATCGATCCCGATAAACCCTATATCTTCATGCCCAATCACATGAGTAATTTTGATATTCCGGTGATTCTGGCGCATTTAAAGGTGCAGTTCAGGTGGCTGGCCAAGGCGGAGCTGTTTCGCATTCCGATTTTTGGCTTTGCCATGAAAAGGGTCGGGTATATCAGCATTGATCGTTCCAACCGCAAATCCGCCTTTGAAAGCCTGGCCCGGGCCGCGCGGATCATTCGAAATGGCCGATCGGTTCTCATTTTCCCGGAAGGCACGCGTAGCCGGGATCAATCCATCAAGGCGTTTAAGAAAGGTGGTTTTGTTCTGGCGGTTGAATCCGGCGTGCCGATCGTTCCAATCGTCATTCACGGCACCTGGCGGATCATGTCTAAAAACGGGCTCATGATCCGGCCCGGAAATGTAACGCTGGAAATTCTGGAACCCATTGAAACCAAGGAGTATTCCAGGAAAACCAAGGATGAGCTGCTGGAACGGGTTCGGGGGGTGATTGTTGAGAATTTCGAGAAAGGAATGACTGAACCGTGAGCCTGAAAATCATTCCCCTTGGCGGATTGGGCGAGATCGGCCTCAACATGATGGTCTTTGAGTGCGACGATTCCCTCTTTGTCGTGGATGCCGGGTTGATGTTTCCCGAAGACCACATGCTGGGCGTGGATTTTGTGATTCCCGACATGGACTATCTGAGGCAGAACCGGTCCAAGCTGACCGGAATCATATTGACCCATGGGCATGAAGATCACATCGGCGCGCTTTCCTACCTTCTTAAAGAGATCAATGTGCCGGTTTTCGGTACGCCCTTTACCCTTGGCCTGGTCCGTCACAGGCTTGAAGAATTCGGCATTCTTCACTACTCTACCCTTCACAGCGTCGTTCCCGGCGATAAAGTCAAACTTGGCGTTTTTGAAATTGAATTCATTCGTGTCAGCCACAGCGTCGTGGATTGCGTCGGGCTTGCCATTTACACGCCTTATGGATTGGTCGTGCATACCGGGGATTTTAAGATCAGCAATTCCGCGCCAATAGATCTTTTGGCCGGCATGAGTACCGATGTGGCGCGGTTTGCGCTGTGCGGAGATGAAGGGGTTCTGGCGCTGCTTTCCGATTCCACCAATGTTGAAAAAAAGGGGTATACGGTATCGGACAGGGAGATCGGCGATAACCTGGCGGGCATTGCGCAGCAGAGCAAGGGGCGGATTATCATTGCCCTGTTTGCATCCAGCATTGTGCGGATTCAGCAGATCGTGGATATTGCGGCAACCCGAGGCCGGAAAATCGCGTTCAACGGGAAAAGCATTGAAATCAGTGTCCACATCGCCAAGAATCTGGGATATCTCACCATTCCGGAAGGCATGGAGATTTATATCAACCAGATCAATGCCTATCCGGACCATGAAATTGTCATCGTCACCACCGGCAGTCAGGGAGAACCCATGTCCGCCCTGGCCAGAATGGCCAGCGGCATTCATAAAAAGATCAAGATCAAGCAGGATGATACGGTCATTCTGTCTTCAAAATTCATTCCGGGAAATGAGCGGGCCATTGCCAAGATCATCAACAATTTGTTCCGGAAAGGCGCCAATGTCATTTATGAAAAAATATCCAACATTCATGTGTCCGGCCATGCGTTTCAGGAAGAGCTGAAGCTGATGATCCAGTTGACCCGGCCCAAGTATTTTGTGCCCGTGCACGGGGAATACCGGCATCTTGTGCTGCATGCCCGCCTGGCCATGGAACTGGGGATCGCCAGGGAGAATATCTTTCTGATTGAAAACGGCCAGACCATTGAATTCGATGATGGGGCCCGCCTTCAGGAACGCGTCGATACCGGCCGGACGCTGATTGACGGAAAAGGGATCGGGGATGTGGGCAAAAGTGTCCTCAAGGAAAGACGGATGTTGTCCGAAGACGGCATTGTCGGGGTTACGATGGCTTTTGACGAGGAAACCGGCATTGTGATCTATGGCCCCGAAGTATTCTCCAGGGGGTTTGTGTTTGAAACGGCAACCGGACATCTCCTGGAAGATGCCGTATGCGTGATTCTGGAAGTTGTCGAGGACATTCCCCTGGGAACTCCGGGCCGGGTGGGCCTGATTCGAACGCGCATGCAGACGGCCCTCCGGAAATATTTCGATTTTGCCATCCATCGCCATCCGATCATCCTGCCGTTTTTTCTGGAAGTATAACCCGAAACATTTTTTTCTTGACATCAAGTCTCAACATAACTACATCATAGCTACATTGTGATCATGGAATGCCGACTGCCGGACCGATGATATCCGGTACCGGGAGCATGGAAAATAATGTTGTTGAATTATAACAGCCACTCGGCCTGCGGGGGGGCAGAATTTCGATCCCGTGACCGAACCAAGAAACATAAAAGATCAGGAGGGCAATGTGAAAATTCTTACAACCGTAAAAAAAGTAGTTGATGTGGAATTGAACATGCACGTGAAGGACGGGGCCATTGTTCAAGAAGGCCTGCAGTATGTCATGAATGCCTGGGATGAAAATGCGGTGGAAGCCTCTATCCTGCTTAAGGAGAACACCAACGCGGAAACCACGTTGGTGAGTATCGGCGGGGGTGAAGACAATACCAAAATCATCCGCAGAGCCTTTGCCATGGGGATTAAAAACGCCTTTCAAATCGATGACCCGGCACTGGCCGAAGCGGATTCGTTTGTCTGTGCCAGGGTTTTGCAAAAGGTTTACGAAAAGGGAGACTATGATCTGATTATTACCGGAAAGCAGGCCCAGGATACGGATAATGGTCAAACCGGCATCATATTGGCCGAGTACCTGGGACTGCCTTGTGTCAGTAATGTCATCGCCATCGAAGTGATGGACGAGACGCACATTAAAGTATCCCGATTGGGTGATAGCGGCACTGAAATCGTTGAACTGGCGCTTCCGGCTGTGGTCACGGTGGATGTTGCCATCAATGTACCGCGGCTGCCGCAAACGCGCGGCATCATGATGGCAAAGAAAATGCCCATCGCTGTCATGGATCTGGCCGGACTCGGTACTTCGCATGCTGAAGTCGGCGGCGGTGCGCCAAAATCGAAAATCGTTGAATTCATCGCACCGGAAGCGCGCCAGACCGGGCGAAAATTCGAGGGCGCTGCGGCTGAAATCACCGCCCAGGTCGTCGGTCTTCTGGCCAATGAAGCAAAGGTGTTATAGGGATGGCAAAGTAAAAAGTTCAAGATCAAGGCGAGCGAATCCTGAGGAATGAGGCGTACAAAAATAGTACGCCGCAATGACGAAGGATGAAGCTCAACGCAGATATTGGACTTTTTACGAAGCCATCATGATCGGACACTAACCGCATTTATATGAGGAAACACTATCATGGCAAAAGTACTCGTCATTGCAGACATTAAACAAGGCGTACTAAAAGGCAGCACCGTCCAACTTCTATCAAAAGCCAAGGCGATCGGCGCGGAAACCGCGGTGGTGGCGATCGGCTCTAATATCGAATCGCTGATTCCCGGCCTGGTAAACGCCGGCTCCGATACGCAATATCTAGCCGATGATCCCGGACTGGAGCTGTTTTCAGCCGGTCCCTACGCATCCTGTGTCGTTGACGCGGCCAAACAATTTGGCGCCAACCTGATCTGGTTCGGTTTTTCCGAAAGCGGCAAAGCCGTTGCCCCGAGGGTCGCGGCCAGGCTCGATGTCGCGTGCGCGACCGACATTACCGACGTGATGCTTGAAGGCGATCAGGTCGAAATCATCCGGCCCGCCATCACCAATAAAGTGCTGCAGCGCGTCAAAATCCATACCGGCCAACTGGTGGCGGTTGTTCGAGCGGGCGCCTTCGAGGCGACGGAAGGTATCACGGGAACCGAAAACGTCATCAGACTTTCTCCTCCGGCGCCGGATTTAAAGGCCGTGATCCGGCAGATCCTGTCGGAAGCAAGCGGTGAAATCGATCTTGCCGATGCCAACATCGTGGTCTCGGTGGGTCGGGGCGCCAAGGATCAAGCCGGAATCGATCTCGTAAAAGAACTGGCCAATGATTTAAAAGCCGGTTTTGGCTCGACCCGTGCCATGGTGGATGCCGGTTTCATCCCCCATTACAAGCAAGTCGGTCAAACCGGTAAAATTGTGGCGCCCACCCTTTATATGGCGATCGGTATCTCCGGAGCCATCCAGCACCTGGCGGGAATGAAAGGCTCAAAAGTGATTCTGGCTGTGAATAAAGACCCCGAAGCACCCATATTCAACGTGGCGGACTATGGTATCGTCGGAGACCTCTTCGAGGTGGTGCCGATTCTCCGTGACGAGATTAAGAAATTGAGAAATTAGGCCGCCATAACTGATTTGATGAGGTAACCATGAATCCCCTATTGATGTCCATAGTGATTGTTGTCGCTCTGACGGTTTTCGGCCGGACGATGGTTCGAAAAATTCAATTGTTAACGGCTCTCGAACCCACCGATAGAGGCGATCATCTCAAGGATCGACTGATGAATATGGCCGTTCTGGCCATCGGCCAGAAACGCCTGGTCGCAAGAGCCAAAGAAAGAAGCTCTGGGCTGATGCATGCGTTCATTTTCTGGGGATTCTGTGTGCTCTTGATCCGCAGCATCACCTTGTATGGCGAGGGATTTCACGTCGGATTTCAGCTTCCGTTTCTGGGCGGCGACCATTTGGCCGGGTATCTTTATGTCGCCTTAAAAGATATCATGGAAGGGATTGTCCTGTTGATGATCCTCTGGGCGATTTATCGCCGCGCCGTTCTCAAATCAAAACGCCTGCACAATACCTTCGAAGCCTATCTGGTTTTGGCGCTGATCGGGATTTTGATGGTGTCCGACCTGTTGCTCGACGGCGCACGCTACAATTTAATTCATTTATACAACAACCCGGGAAACATCCACTTCTTCAATAATCCGCAATATGGCTCCGAATTTATCTGGACCCCGATATCGGTGGGAGCGGCCACCCTGATTTCAGGATTGAGCGCGGAAGCCAATGCCACCATCCTGGTCATGATGTTCTGGCTTCATATCTGTACGCAGCTCACATTTTTGAATGTTCTTCCCTTGGGTAAACATTTTCATGTGATCACCGCGCTTCCCAATGTTTTTCTGAAAAGCCTGGGCTACCCCCATGAAAAAGCCAAACTGCTGGATTTGGAAGATGCGGACGCCTGGGAGGACGAATCCCTGGGAATCAATCATATCCATCAGCTCAATTGGAAACAGGGACTGGACCTTTACACGTGCACCGAATGCGGGCGATGCAAGGAAGTCTGCCCGACCTATACCACCGACAAACCGCTGAACCTGCATGACTTCAATGACAAACTAAAACTGGAACTTTTGGAAAATGCCGACAATATCATCCAAAAAGCCAGGCTGTCCTCCGCAATCCGGCAAAGCGAGGATGCCGAACTGATTGAAAAACTCAAGGAGGAGCGCGCCGGCCTCAACAGCCAAAAGCGACTGATCGGCGATGTCATCGCGGAAGACACGCTTTGGGCCTGTACGACCTGCCGCGCCTGCGAAGAAGTGTGCCCGGTGACCATTGAACATGTGCCTCGAATCATCGCCATGCGGCAGGGGCAAACCTTGATGGCGGAAGCGTATCCCAAGGAGCTGAACACGGCCCTGAAAGGGCTGGAATATAACGGCAATCCCTGGGGAATCGGTTATGACAAACGCGCCGATTGGGCCCAGGGGCTGGACATCCCAACCATGGCGGACAAGCCGGATGTCGATTATCTCCTCTGGGTCGGATGCGCCGGTTCATTCGATGACCGGTCCAAAAAAGTATCGACAAGTCTGGCCAAAATTCTGCAAAAAGCAGGTATTAGTTTTGCGATCCTGGGTGTGGAGGAAAAATGCACCGGCGACTTTGCCAGAAAAGTCGGAAATGAAATGCTGTACCAGACGATGGCCCGGGAAAACATTGAAACGCTCAACAACTATAACGTCAAAAAAATAATTGCGGCGTGCCCGCATTGCCTCAATACGCTGAAACATGACTATCCGCAATTGGGAGGGAATTACGAGGTCATTCACCATGCCGAATTCATCGATCAACTCGTCAAAGCGGGTAAAATCAAATTGAAACCATCTCTGGAAGGCGGCCTGACCTATCATGATCCCTGTTACCTGGGGCGATATAACAACATTTACGATGAACCCAGATCGATCCTGCGATCCGTTTCCAAAGGCGGACTCAAGGAACTCGGACGCTACGGCCGGGAAAGCTTTTGTTGCGGCGCCGGCGGGGGAAGAATGTGGATGGAGGAGACTATCGGTAAAAGAATCAATCTGGAGCGTTCGGAAGAAATCGTTGCTCTGCAAGTTTCAAACGTGGCGGTGGGTTGTCCCTTCTGTCTGACCATGATAGAAGACGGAATGAAAGAGTTGGGCAAGGAAGAGCAGATCAAGACAATGGATATCGCTGAACTTGTGGAAAAAAATATGGCGTAACATAACCCTTCGCAAAACCTTCCCCCCTTTGAAAAAGGGGGGCCAGGGGGGATTTCCGCAACCGCTTCAAAATCCTAAGAGGGAAAAGAAACATCCCGAATGACAAATTACAGCGTTATCCGTTGTGAAAAAGGGCTCTGCCGGAACAGCGATCAAGAGCTGATTCAGGAAGAGCCCCTTTTAATCCGTGTTGAGGGCAAACCCTATTCCGTTGTCATGCGGACCCCGGGTGATGAGATCCCTCATGCCGCGGGTTTCTGTCTTGGCGAAGGGCTTGCGGACAGCTTTAATGATTTCGCGACCGTAGGATTCTGCAGGGATCTGGACCCGAATGTCGTGGAAGTCAGGCTCAAACCCGAAAGACGGGACAAGGTTTCTGACCTTCTCGATCGCAGGGGCTTTATCAGCCAGACGAGCTGCGGAATCTGCGGCAAGGAGATGGTCAAGGATCTGTTTCAGATCCTGTTGCCTGCGGAAGATAAGTTCCAGATCGATATGGATAAGATTTTTGGGTGCATTGACAAGCTTGTGGAAAACCAAATCAATTACACCCGCACACGAAGTGCCCATGCCGCCATGATTCTGGATTCCGGGCTTGAAAAATTATCTTTTGCCGAAGACGTCGGTCGGCATAACGCCTTGGACAAGGCCATCGGAAAACTGGTCCTGGGTGGCAATCTGAAGGATGCCGCAGTGGCGGTTCTGTCTTCCCGGATCAGCTACGAACTGGTGCAAAAGGCGGCCAGGGCCCGCCTGCCCATGATTGTCGGCATGTCCCGTCCCACGGCCCTTGCCGTTGAAATGGGCCAGTCCCTGAACATGACCCTGGCCTGCGCCAAGGGGTCAGAATTGATCCTCTTTTGCGGTGAAAAACGAATAATCAGAAATCTGACCTGAACCCTGCGCTTTCACACCTAATTTCTCCACGTCCAACACTTAATAATCAAACGGACTGCGGGCTTCCTCAATGGTTACACTGCTCTCGACTCTTCCAAATTCCTGATTCAGACTTCTCTCCAGGACATCTCGTTGCCGATTTTGCAGTATCCATCCGTTGGATCGTTTCTTCCCATCTGGATGCTTTTTCCCTTGGAATTTCTATAGAAATTGATCCAGGCTTTTTCGATCATTTTCCGGAAAACGGTATTGTTGGCAAAAATCCAGATAAAAGCGAAACCATTTTTTATAGAGCGGATGCAAGCCAGTCGGAACCGACCTGTTTCTCAAAAGCGCCCCATCTGTTTGCAACTGAAACGGGATGCTGTCCATGAATAATATCCAGAAACTGTTTTATTGCATGATATACAGAATAATAAATAAAATGTCTTGTCAAGTATTATTCCATAATATATTGAAAGGTTGTAATGAAAATGCAGTTAGAATGAAAAATCTGATATTGCAGATATTCCAGAGATCATTCATTGATTGGTAAGATATCCAGAAACTATAGAATTCCTTGATGGGCCGCCCCGGATGCGGAGCGCGCACCAATTTATTCAGTGAGTCGAAGTCTGCACTTCCTGGCCCATCAATCCGGATCAAGCAGACGCGCTAACCCCGCGCGCTCCTCATCCGGGGCGTTTGCAAGGGAAAGGGAGCATGAACGTTTTCGTCAGTTCAACCTACACCGATCTCGTCGATCACCGCAAAGCGATCAACGATACACTGCTGCGGATGAAGCTGCGCCTGAGCGCGATGGAGTTCTTCGGCAGCAGGACGGATGAAGCCGTTCCAGCCTGCACCAAGGAGATAGATGCGTGCGATTTCCTCGTAGGCATCTATGCATGGCGATACGGCTGGCAACCTGCTCCCAATGAGCTGTCGATCACGGAACAGGAATTCGACTTCGCCAGAAGCAACGGGAAGAAGTGTCTTTGCTATGTCGTGGACGAGTCACATCCGTGGCCCCCAAAGCACGTGGACCGTGGAGCGTCTGCCGAGCTCCTGGTCGCCTTCAAGCGCAAGGTCAGCGGACTTGTTAGGAGCAACTTCACAGGTCCGGACAACCTTGCAAAGCAAGTTGCAGCCGACCTTGCAAGAGAACTGTTGCCGGCGAGACCACCGGACAGCTTCGGCGGTTTGGTGCGAGTCAACTGGGAAGTCTTTTCGCCGGAGGTTCAAAATGTCCTGACAACAGCTTACGAGCAAGCCCGGGCTGAGTCTGATGACGGAGTCGTGGCAACGCGGCATGTGTTTGCGGCACTATCATCCGTGCCAAGCACCGGGCGGTTCATAGTCAACGCTTACCCGAAGGTCGTCGTGCCTCGTTTGCTGGTTGACCTGAAACCGGCTTCGGTTGACGAGATGTTCGACTATGATGCGCCCGTGTCGGGGTGCGTCCTCGGTTCCATGAGGAGGCTCCCCTCTGCCCCGCCATTCTGCCACACAGAGGCTGTTGGCCCTGGAGCTTGCTGTGGACCTTCTGAAGAACGGCACGGGCACGTCAGTCGCGGACTACCGCCGCGCAGGTGTTGACGCGAAGGCTGTGGATGTCACTATGCAGATGGTCAGGACTATTGCAGGCTGCAAGAACCGGATCTCCAAGGCACTTACGGCGCTTCGAGACGAAGACGTCTTGTACTTGGCGTACCTGGTGAACATTACCGTACCAGCAAATCTCTTCGGTTGGGATTTGTGCGAGGCTGTGCTCACGGTGGCTGAGAATGAGGGCGTGTCCGTTTCCTTAGTTGGAGAGATGCTGCGGAGGTTCCCGGATTTCCTATGTGAAGTCAGGGATGTAGGTGCGAACAAGCAGGTCGAGGCGACGCTTGGCGGCGCGTCTCACCTGCACCGTTGGTTGCGAATCAATTCGAAGGAGTTATTTGATGGAAAAAGAAAATCAATTTTCTGATTTATTATCTAAACATTCAAATTTATTTTATGTGTTCTTATTTACGCTCGGTGTTTTAATTGCTGGTCTGGCTACTTTGAAAATATTTCAGGATGAACTTTGGCAAGGTATTTACTCAAATGTTGTTACCAGTGTAGCCGCTGCATTAATGGTCACCACATTTATCTTTTTCCTGCGTGAGCTATTCGGTATTACCGATAGTAAGGATACCGAATTACAAACAATTTGTCAGGCACAAAATCTCGTTTTTGGAAGCGATGATTGTGGCCTTAAAAGTGTCTATGATCGAATGGGTAATTATGGCAGTCAAAGAAACTGGATCGATTTGATAGACACTTCCACAGAGCATGTTGATATTATGGGTCGGTCACTATATGGTTGGACTCAATCATCTGAAACGGTAAATGTAATAGTTAAAAAAATTATTGAAGGTGTAAGCTTCAGATGGCTTATTATGCATGAAAACAACTTATTCCTTCCACAAATCGTTGAGCAAGATGTAAATATAGGTGTTGAGCTTACAGAAAAAATAAAAGCTGTATGCAAATTGCTAAATAAAGTTCATGAAAGAATACCCTCTCATCTAAAGGAAAATTTTCAGGTTCGACAGTTCAAAAACGCCCCGCTTTATTTTTCAATTCTCCATGTTGATGACAACGTTTTTTTAAATCAATATTTGTTCTCAGCAAACTCTGATAACTCGCCGCTTTTCCGAATGAAAGGGAATTATCAAAAGTGGCCACGTATATTTATTCATGAATTTGAAACAATATGGAATGTGGCGGATGAACCTACATGTGAAGTAGTTTGAAGAGGTATTATTGCCCAACCTGAAAATCCAGCCGACCCAAAAAGCCGGGCGGCTGATTAAATCGTTATCTCCGAGGAGTGAAATGGAAGCGGTTAAATTCGTCGTCTACGAGACACCTTTCGTCTGTTGGGATTGGGATTTGAGGGAAAAGAATCTCGAGTTCTTGGAAGGCATTGACGCTGGCTATTTCAGCTATGTCGCCAATCTGAATTCGGACCATGTTGAAGACGACGATAAACACCGGGCCGCAGTGTCACTTCGACTTGCTTACTCTCACGGACTTGAGGCACTTTTCGCACTGCTATGTTCAGCAGTCCAGGTTCCACAGTGCCCGATTGGCTGGGTTCTCAATTATAGAAACACGGACCTCTTGAGCCTTGTTAAAAAGATCTCGAACAAGGAGCCTGTATATACCAAGTTCAGACAAACACCAGTGACTTGGGAATTGCTCGCAAAACATATCCATAGCGGTCTTGGTTATGAAGAAGAGAAGAGGATATGGATTCAAAAGGGGTTCGGGAGACTGTGGAGCTGGTTTGCCGGTGAATTTGCGGATGAGAATATGACTTTGGAATACAATTGCATCAAGCACGGTTTAAGAGCAAGGCCAGGAGGATTTCACCTTGCAGTTGGTCCCGAAGACACTCCGGGTGTTCCCGCACTACCAGAAAAGATGATGTCGCTCGGAGGTAGCACCTTTGGGTCGTCGTATTTTGTGAAAGAGTATGTTGTCTCCAAAGATAAATGCAATTTCCGCCCAAGAAGGCATTCCCGCAATTGGAGTCTCCACAACCTTGCCAATGGGCTTGTCTTGATTTCGATGTCAATCAACAATGTTGTTAGCTGGTTGCGTAGTGTCAACGGCGTATCTATGGACAAATGCCGATTTGAGAACCCGGTTTCTGTAGACCTATTCGAGGAACCATGGAAAGAAGGTGTCGGAGTCAGTCATACAAGCATGGACTTGGTGATCGCGACCGAACACGTAACTCCATTTTCACGAGAAGATATCCTTCGGTCATATCACGCCAGGCAATGAGGTGTGCTTGACTATAGAGTCATCCAAAAGAGACGAGATAACCACCGCGTGCAGCGGATCGCCAAAACAGCTGGCTCCCGCTGACGCAGGCGTTAGCGTATGGCGTATGGAATGATGGCCAACGAGTGGAAGAGATGCTATTTGAACAGCGACTAAGCGTGTGAGTTTTATTATGGACAAACCTATAGAGACAGCAGCTTCATTGTATCGTGAAATGAAGAACAGAGGGCTACATTTGCGGCGAAAAAATGGTAGAGATGATGCCATTATCGTCCAGATTGCAAGCCGAATTGGATGCAAGGATCTAAACCTACAAGCATTTTTAGACGAATCCAATCTTTCGGCTCAGGAGTTCATGACCCAATTTATTGATATCGCACAGCCGTTTGCACTTATGTTTAACGAGATATGGAACTATTTGTCAACATACGCAGCACATGACTCATCAGAGTCAATCTCAATCAGGTTTGGATTTCCGGAATCGCTCGATAAGACTTTAGTTACGATAGAACAATTTCGTCGCTATATAGAAAGGATTGAACATATTTTCGTATCGGTCCATCTGTGGCCCGAAGAAGCAATTCTCACCCTGTACGAGATTTATCAAATCTTACTTAGAAATATACAAGGAGGCAAATGGAACTACAATTATCAAGAGGGAAAGCCCTACAGGCTACGTACAGTGCAGTCAGTCGGTCATCCTTTTGATAAAATAGCTATGCGTATTCAGCGCCTTCTCCAGAGAAATATAGACGCTTTTGTTGAAAAGGACAGAGTCACTACTCAGGAAATTTTCACCGCATCTGAATCTGGCCTGAGCAGTGACACTGCGACTGTTTTTCCAACACGGCGACTTACAGCAGACTTGCTTCCATTTTGGCAAATCATATTTGATAGATATGATCACATATCAGACAAGTTGAAAACTGAAGCTCTTAAGCATTTTGAAGAAAAGACTAAGCCACTTCTTCATAGAAAAGAAGGACCAAGAATTCGTACAGTAAGAGAAGCACTGGATATTATTGATTTACCATTTTGGAGGCATAGATGGCATACATACGAAGTATGGGCCACAATAGCCACGCTGAGAGTTCTTAGAAATTACAATCCGATACCGCGAGTTAATGAAAATTCCATTCCAATAGATGGATATGATCCTGCCATTGTAGCTGATTTAAACGCTGAAGAGTACGAAAATGCATGTGTAGCAATTCAAGTCCAAACGCCATATGTTTCAGGCAGGCGCAAGGCTATTAGGCCAGACTTGAGAGTGTGCTTTTCAGATAGATTCGAGGCTAAGGAAACTGCTGCAATTGTTGAATTCAAGCAGCGCTTGAGGCTCTCACAGAAAGAGGTAACAGAAGTTATCACTGCATACTCAGGTGGGTCACCAAATTGCGCTGGTATTGTTTTACTCAACTACGATTCGGTTCCCAGAGATATGGCAATACCCCATGGATCCGTGTTGATAGGGGATGTACACCCATGCAATCAGGAAGCCATCGCTGCATTTGAAGGAAACCTTAAGAGGTTCCTAGAACAGGCCTCCTTGCGACCTCAAGCAAGATGCAAGGGTGTTTTAACTAAGGAGCTACAAATGGAAGCATTTAATCCTCGTGATTACGAAGACGAGGCGCATGGAATGTTGTGGAGTCATAAGGATTCACATACCAAATGGAATCTTTGGAGTGCTGTGGCAGCACACGCAGAAGAAATTTCTTATTCTTATGAATACCTCGAACAATTTGTGAGACGGCAAAATTCAAGAGGTTCAGGGTATATTGAAGATACTTATCCATCCTTACCGATGCCCACTCGTTTGGAGTTTTTGGAAATACTGGAATTTCGTGAAGGAGAACTCAATCGGGCATTATCGAATAGTGAGTCCAATCCAAACTGGCAGTGGCCACCAGATTGGAAGCCATCTTGGAATTCTTACATTATAAGCTCCAGGCAACGGAATGAAAGAGAATTTGACCTGAACTCAACTCGAACAGCGATTTCGGTGCATAAATGCCTCTTAGGCGAAAACGTACCGATTGAACTTGATTGGTTCACAAGGGAGTTAGTAGCCGAATTATACAACATTTTTCTTCATCATGGACACTTTAAGTCGTTGCCAAAACTCATCCCTATAGTCAAGTCATATGATTACCCGGTGAATGTAAGACAGTTGTGGGGCAATGACAATCAAGGATCATATGACATAGACGATGTATTGGGTCAGTATGCGCGTCTCGGTGGTGGCAGAGAAGAAAAGGTGCGTTTATTTGTCCGAGCAATAAATCAATGTGCTCAAGATTTATCTCTCAATGAATATCATCTTAAGAATATTGTCATTTTACATGAGCTTTCACACTGGCTTGTCCATCTGTTTGCGCATTACCCAACAAATAATCCAATTGATGATCGTCAAGACTTGCTGAGCGCGTGGCACAAAGGTTCTGATTCATCTGTTCATGTGGCGTGGGCACAGCTTCTTACATACTTTGTTGTCGTCAGAGGTGGCGATGGTATTGGGAACACATTTAACAAACTGCTATCAGCGCAATCTTCTGACTATCATAAATTCAGAGAAGTTCTCTCCATTTGCGACGATAAACAAATAATACTCGATTCACTTATAGTGCTCAGAGAAGAGAAAAAGATAGCATACTTCAATGATTGGATGGCTATTATTAGGAGGCTAAAAGGCTAACCAATGCATCAAGCGGACGGCGCGGCCACGTGATGCTTCATATGCACTGCTATAAATATCAAGTCCGTGCCATTTTCGCGCCGCCGCTTATGCTGGTGTTATGTTTTATGCCGCACGGAGGAAAGATTTTTCTCGCTGGACATTTGAAAGTAATCTTGCGAAGATAACAAGTTAAGTCTTGCCCGGCGTCTTCAGGCGGGCATTGCACCTGCTCTCTCGGACCGCTACATCACGCACGTTTAAGGTCATACTTAACCAAAAGGAGAAATGCGCATGCCAGCTACATTAGAATCCAAAGTTCGTACGCACGCATTCGCACGCGTCATCGGTCCATTCCTCCTCCTCGTGCCTGGCATTCTGGTCGTCCGGGCACCCGCCCTAGGGACGATCCTCTCCGCCTTCTTCCAGAATGAAGCGCTCGTGTGGATTATGGGCGGGTTGTTGCTCTTTTGCGGCCTGCTGATCATCGCATACCACCAATACTGGTCAAGTCCGGCGGCGGTCATGATCTCGTTATTCGGCTGGTTCCTTGCGCTCCGCGGCCTGATCCTCCTTATTGCCCCGCAGTTGATTATGCGCGGGGCCACCGCTTCCATGGGCATGGTGCTGGCTGTGCGGATCGGCTTTTCCGTCCTCGTCGTGGTCGGCCTCTGGCTTACCTATATCGGTTGGTTCACCAAGCCGCCCGTACCTAATTCGTAAAGGAATGGACCACCTTTATTTAAAGGTAACATAACAAGTCAATAAACCTGACCGGAATAAAGCGTGTTCTTAAAGAGGGCAGCAAGTGGGCCGGCAGGTGATTTCAACGTTCGCATCAAAAAAAGAAAATGGAGAATTGATGGATACTGATAATATAATTGATAGCTTGTCTAAAGAATTAAATTTTGCATTGAAGGCAATGTCAAAAGCCAAAGAGGTTAATGAAAAAGAGGTCCATAGCCGAATTGTAAAGAATTTATGCGAGTCTATGGGTGTATTTTTAAATATAGCAAGCGAAATGATGCCCTTCGATTTTGATGATGATTTAACAAAAGAGGACATACCTTTTTGAAAATACGTGAGCCCATTTGAAGGGCCAGGGATCGACAACATGACCGTCTGTGAACTGACCGGCTATCTGCATCAACTTTCTACGAAGGAACGCCACTATGAAAATCACAACCGATTTACTCAAAGCCGCCGATTCGACGAATACCGACGCGCACTATGATTCCATCGTCGAGACGATGAATCGGTACGCCGAAGTCTATGAGATCAACACCCCCTTGCGGGTGGCCCATTTTCTATCGCAAATCGGCCACGAGAGCAGATTCAAAATCATCGAAGAAAATGGCAGCTACAAGGCCAGGAGAATGCGGGAGGTTTTTGGGTGCAAAGGCGGCTTAAAGAACTACAATGCCGATAAAGACGACTGCACCGCCGGGCGGCTGCGCGAGAAATTGTGGACGGAGGAAAACACCTACGCCGGCAATGCCGGTAATCTTCTGGGCTATGTCTACGCCTCACGGCTCGGCAACGGGGATGAGGCGTCCGGCGATGGCTACAGATATCGGGGCAGGGGCATGATGCAACTCACCGGAAAGACCAATTACGCTGCGTTCACGAACGCACACAATCAAAAGAATCCCGATGACCCGCGTGACTTTGTCGAAAGTCCGGACCTCCTCGTCACCGATCATCAATACGGCATCGAATCGGCGTTCTATTTCTGGGATGCCCGTAACCTCAATGACGTCGCGGAGACTGACGATGTGCGTGCAGTGACGACCAAAGTCAACGGAGGGTTGAACGGCCTGCCCGACCGTGAGGCGCGGTTGAAAAACGTCAAGAAAGCCCTGGGGATTTAAATGCGGATTCTCCTGGTTATTGCGTTACTATGCGTTTGTCAGACCGTACATGCGGAAGAATCTCTCTGCGTCGGGAATGAGAAAATCGTATTTTCCTGTCATGCCGGCAGTAAAATCGTTTCCTTATGCAGACCGCTGGAATCGGCACGGGTATTGACCTACCGATATGGAACTCCGGCACATGTTGAGTTGGTGCATCCCGGTCGCGGGCCGGAAGAGAAGGACGCGTTTTACACCTCGAGTGCTCCGCTGTACGGCGGCGGGGAGACGACCGTTGCTTTCACTCGGGCAAGCAATGAATACAGGCTCTACAGCAAAATTGGAAGGGCCGACAATGGAGAATCCCAGGAGGACCGTACGCCGGTATTCGAAGATGGGCTCGTGATCTCACGGAACGGAAAGCAGGTGAGTCAAATGGTGTGCGACGATGGCGGGGAAGGATTCAGAGAGGATATCAACTGGCTTCCAAAGAAAACCCCGTAACCGATCCGGATGGGTCAGCACTTTACTTTTGGTTCTGGCCTCTGCCGGAGCACTATCGGCATTCGGAGGCAATGTTCGATGGTAACGGATATGAATATCGACATATCGCCGTTTGAAATCAAGTTTTACGATGATGTTTTCGCGTTGTGGCAACAATGCGAAGGCATCGGTTTAAGTGAAGCGGACTCACGCCAAAATATTCAGTTGTATCTTGATCGTAATCCAGGGATGAGCTTTGTTGCCATATCTGAAGGCAAAATTGTAGGCATTGTATTGGCAGGTCACGATGGAAGACGGGGTTACATCCACCATCTTGCCGTGCATTCCCATTGTCGTCGGAAAGGTCTTGCTCGTCAGCTCGTGGGCCGCTGCTTGGCGGTTCTGGCTGATTCAGGCATCCGGAAATGTCATCTTTTCATTTTTAACGACAATGCCAATGGTATTGAGTTTTGGAAAAGCATGGGCTGGATTCAGCGCACAGACATAAGTGTGATATCAAAAAACATCGAACCCGGCGCTTAACTCAGACTGCGCTGAAAGGAGAAATGACTGGGGGGTGAAGGGTACGCCCTTAACTTATTAACTTTAGAGGATAAAATTTGCCCCAATTTGATAGGCAGGGTGCAGTGTATGTATATCCGCAAGGGTCAAGAGGGAATTTAACTGATTGGAAGAAATATCAGATTATTTAAAGTTAAAAAAATTAAGGGCGTTATCCAACTTGCAACTTCATTGGATTCTGCCCTCGATATTTGAGCGTCATTTTGAGTTATATTCAGAGAGTGGTTTATTGGGGGAACTGCGCTTTGAGCCAGGTGGAACTGCTTATGCTGCGTTGACAATCGAAAAATCGGCAACAAAACGTTGGACATTCAAAGAAACAGGGGGGATTCTGAAGCCGCGTGTGACCATTCGAGAGACCGGAACAAACAATGACTTGGCTTTCTATTGGTATAAACGCTGGGGAGGTGGATGGGTGGAGTTTGTCAATGGAAGCAAGTTTTACTGGAAATCAACAAGTTTTTGGGGAACAGGAAAGGGCTTCTACAACGGGCATAAGGAATTGCTGCTTGAGCTGAAGCAAGAGTTTTTCGCTCTGCTGAGAATACGTTATTTATTGAAAATCGAAGCGCGATGCAATGATCTTGTTGAACTACCTTTATTACTGGTGCTAGCCGGCTACCTTTGTGCTGTAGATAGTTTTGCCTCGTGATTCATGGGGAATTGAAATATTGGATAGCAAAAAGACCTAAACGGTATTCAGATTCAAGGAGACGAGATGGAAATCTTCCGCCATGTTCGCAAGCTCTCATTTTTTCTGTGTTCGGTTGTTGTGCTGTCGGTGACGATCGCTTCGGCCAGCGAATCCGCTCGGCTGCTGTTGATTCTCGACGCTTCCGGTTCCATGTGGGGGCGAGTGGAAGGCCAGCCGAAAATCACCGTGGCCAAAAGTGCTGCCGCCGATGCGGTCTCGGCCCTGCCTCCGGAAATCGCCGCTGGGCTGATGTTCTACGGTCATCGGCGTAAGGGCGATTGTCAGGATATCGAATTGGTTGCTCCTCCCGGCACGGCGCGACAGCAGATTCTTGACCATCTGAAAGTCGTGACCCCGAAAGGCATGACCCCGCTCACCGCCTCACTTACCAAGGCCGCTGAGTTGCTCGCCGAGGGGGAAGGTGAGGCGACTGTGCTTCTGGTCAGCGACGGCATCGAGACCTGCGCCGGTGACCCCTGCGCAGCGGTCGCCGTTCTGCGTGACAAGGGCCTCAAACTGGTGGTTCATGTGGTGGGTTTCGATGTGAAAGGCGCGGCGGTGGAGCAGCTGCAATGCATCGCCCGGGCTGGTGGCGGAGGCTATTTCCAGGCCAACGATACCGCCGGATTGCGTCAGGCCTTAAGCGAAATCCGCAATACCGTGGTCGACCGCAAACCGGTTGCTCCGCCCCCGTCACCGGTACAAGCGGCGGAGACACCCGGGGAGCAGACCAGCTCCTCGAAACGGGTGCGCATTGCCGGTCCCGGTACGGTTATGCTGGCCCCGGCATCCTGGGTCTCCATGCCGCCAAAACAGTGGTCTCTGATAAACGCCGAATCCGGGGAGCGACGGGCGGAAGGCTCCGGCACCGAAGCCAAGGTGAAGGAAGGCGAGTACCAGATTCTCTGGAAACAAAGCGAACATGCCCATAACGAGGTGGCTCTGACCGAGACCGTCACGGTTGAAAGCGGCAAAACCGTAAAGGTGGCCCTCGATACCGGTATCAAGCTGATCCTGCCTCAAGGGATCCAGCCCCCCGAATGGTGGGGACTGAAAGCCGTCGGGGAAAAAGCTGATCCGGCCATCCTTTTCCGTCAAACCTTGGAGCCACAATTGGTCCCGGCGGGCAACTGGCAACTGGCCTGGAAACAGCACCAGCATCTACCATCCCTGGAACTCGGCCCGGTAACCATTGAAAGCGGACGGCTGAACGAAATCGCCGTTGATAGTGGCTTCATGCTCCAACCGGCCGACTGGCTGACGAAGCCGCTCTATTACTACGCCCTGGTGAATGCCGCGGGTCAACAGGCAGGCCGCTGGACGGACTTAGGGTCGCAGCTCGCCGCCCCCGGCAAGTATACTCTGGTTTTACGGCCCACCGAGCATGGCCATCAGGATATCGCTTGGGGCGAGGTCGTCATCCCTGTCCACGGTATCCTCGGGGTTCCCGTCAACTCGGGCGTCCGGTTCCTCCATGCCCAAGAGGCCAAACCACCCTACCGGATTTTTTTGACTGATGCGGCGGGAAAACGGGAAATTGTTGTCAAACAGACCTGGGAGCCGATCCCGATCCCACCCGGTCGCTACCGCCTCGACTGGCAGGAAACAGAGCACGGCAGCAAACGCAACACCCTGGTCGACGACCTGACGGTCGTGGCAGGAACCTTGGTTGAGATTGAAATGTAGGCAAGGGTAAAGATGAGCGAATGGGGGGGTGAATGGGACGCTGTTAATATTTTAAGTTTAAACCATTGGGGATTCGATAAAAAGGTCATTATCTTAAAATTGACATAAGATCCACCTGAACATGAGAACGAGAGGGCGAAAAACTGCATAAAACACGCCAGTTCAATCATTAAGTAAAATTACTCAGTCATTGAGTAAAATTTATTGTAATTGGATAACCATTTGGTTAAACTGTGAAAAACCTGGTGACGCTCTAAGGTTTTTAGGTTTCGCAGGGACGGAACGGGGACGTTCTTTAAATATTTACGTTCGACTGGGTGATGCGGACGTCTACCGGAATATCGCATAATTAAAAGAAAATGCATTTTTTTGTATGAAGCAGACAATGAACCAATGAACATCCCTAAAAACCTCTTTCTATTCAAGGAGGAAGTGGAATGCCAGCCTTTGTTGTTTCAGAAATCGAGATTCTTGACGAAAGCGCCGCTGCTTGGCGGTTCTGGCTGATTCAGGCATCCGGAAATGTCATCTTTTCATTTTTAACGACAATGCCAATGGTATTAAGTTCTGGAAAAGCATGGGCTGGATTCAGCGCACAGACATACGTGTGATATCAAAAAACATCGAACCCGGCGCTTAACTCAGACGGCGCTGAAAGGAGAAATGAGTGTGAAAAATTTCATATCAAATCGCCGACATTTCGCCGAGCATTCACTGTGGATGTGCGTCCTGTTCCTGTCGATCCTCATCACCGGCTGTGCCGTACGACTCGTGAGTTCATACGATCCCATGATCGACAAGGGTCTGACCGAGTACTATGAGTCGATGGACGTGTTCCTGAGCGAGATGGAGCGTGCCTCTGCGAATAGTACCGCCAAGGCGACATTCACCGAGAACGTGAAATTTTACGAAGAGAGCGGGGCCAAAATCGACGCCCTGGTCATGCGCGCCAGGGCAGCGGAGCCCAAAGCCAATTGTATCGGATCCGACGTGGTTACAAGCCTGGCCGGGAGGCTACTGCAACTAAAGCCATTTATTACAGCCACGGAGGACCTGAACATCGAGGAAATCGTGAAAGGACTGAAGAGCGGAGAAGAGGGAAGCTGTACGGTGCAGATTCTGAGAGCGATTCGCGCCAATCATGATCTGACCGCGGCGATCCACAAACACAACGACAAGCTGAGCAAACCCGTTGTTGCGATCATCAGACCCACCATCGAGCAAGGGGTGCGAATTGGGGTGACAACGGAACTTGCAAAAAAGCGGGGCGAAAAATAGGAGGATGGAATGAGTATAGACGCTGAGCAATTGTTCGGACAGATGATGACTGCAGGAGCCCAGGCCTTTGGCACCGGCTGGGCAGAGGTTGAGAAGTTCGCCAAACTCGAGTTCAAGACCCTCGCTCAACGGATTAAGGAGATCGGCGAGGGTCTGGCGAAGAACGACTTCGACATGCCGACGGGGAAGCTCCTCATGGCGATGCAGGTCAATACCGCCATAGCTGCTATCGCCGGCGCGACCACACTTTTTCAACTGGCGGTGGAGGCGGCCATTAACGCCGTGCTTGCGACGATCAAGGATGCAGTCAACACCGCACTTGGTGTTGAACTTCTATAGAGAGGTCGGTGGAGCAAGGCGATTGCGATGATTCGCAGGTTATTGGATGAATACACAGCCCATCAAGTCTAAACCGACTGGACACTAAAGAAAGTTACCCATGACAAACTATCTTCACTCAAATGCAGTGCATATCGCCTTGTCTGGCATTCTGGCCAGTCTTGCAGCTTTTCTTGTGATGACCCATGCTGCCAACGTGGCCGGCCGCCGCAAACAAGACGCCTGGGCCATGGCCTATCGCTGTTTCCGCCTGCCGGTCGCGTTGGCGATCTGTTCCGCGATCATCGACGACTTCCTTGATGCCGGAGGATATAAAGACGTTTGGTGGAACGACGAGGTGTTGGCCATATTCCACTCCCTGACGGCCATTTGGTGGACCTGGGCCTTGACCTCGGTTATAAAATTCGTGACCGCCGGGATAATTGAAAAACGTGGCGACGATCCCGGAACGTTATGGACCTTTAAGATTTTCAGCAACACCCTAATTGTCTTGTTGTGGGTTGGAACGGGATTCATTGTCCTTAAAGTATGGGAAGTAAGCCTGACCCCGTTTATGGCTTCAGCCGGCATGTTGACCGTGGTCATGTCTTTTTTCTCTAAACACCTGAGCGGCCTCTCGGTTTACCTCAACCGGCCGTACGCCATTGGAGACTTCCTGGTTTTGCCCACGGGGGAACGGGGCGAGGTGGTGCGCATCGGCATTGCCAACACCCATATCCGCACCCGGGATGACACGCACATCATTGTTCCCAATTACATCATATCCGATACCAGAATGGTCAACGAAAGCGCCTTCTTCCCCCACTCCCGCGTCCGCTGCAAGGTGGGAGTGGCCTATGAAAGTGATCCCGATTATGTGGAAAAGGTCCTCCTGGAATCCCTTGCCGGTAACGCATTCGTGATCGACGAACCGGCCCCCAGGGTTCGGTTCCGATCCTTCGGTGATACCGCTATCCAGGTGGAGCTCTTAGCCTGGGTCAATGATCCCAGGAACCGGGGAAAAGCCCTGGACGTAATGATCCGCAACATACACCGGGCTTGTAAGGAAGCAGGCATCGAAATCGCGTCGCCTAAGATGGAGTTGTCGATCAAATCGGACAATCTGGAACATATAAAAAAGCTGGACAAGGCATTTGATGATCCGGAAGGCGAAGAACGACCTCTGATAAAGCCATAAATCAGACTTTGAAGGATGCGGAATAAAACGAAGACATGAATATAGAAAACATAATCAACGCTATTCGGAATAATCAAGTGAGAATCACCGATTTACGACCACGACTATCAAGGCATTCAGAACTGTCATTCGAACTGTTTTCGAAACCGCCACATGCCCATTCCAAAAATGACGCTTCCCAGCAACGCCATCTCGAGAATTTCATCCCAGAGAATATCGATTCCGGCGCCTTTCAGAAGAATACCGAATCCCGTGTCGATATAATAGTGAAGCGGGGATGCGTACATGACCGTTCGCATCCATGCGGGCATGGCCTCCGGCGGGGTCCATGCGCCTGACAGGAAGAGCATGGGGGTAAACACCAGAACCGTCATCATGCCGACCTGGGCCAGATTTCTGGCAATGGTGGAGATGAAAAGCCCCAATCCGGCTGTTGTGAACACATAAAGCGCCGTTACCGCAAAGAAGAGCGTCAGGCTGCCTTTGATCGGGACATGAAAGATGCCGGTGATGACCACGGTGAGGCTGATGGCGCAGCCGATCAGAATGACCGTGGTCATGGCAAGCACCTTGGGAAACATGATCTGAAAAGCGGAAAGCGGGGCAACCAGAAGCTGCTCGATCGTGCCGCGCTCCTTTTCGCGCACCATGGCCGCAGCCGGCAGCAGCACGGAAAACAGGGTGATGATGGTCAAAAGCTCCGATATGCTCATGAACCAGGCATCGTTCTGATTGGGATTGAACCATACCCGGTGATCGTCCAGAATGACTGGCCCGGTTGCGACACTTCCTCCTGCGGCGCCAAGCTTTTTCAGGGCGATTTCCAGTCCATATTTTCCGGTTATCTGCTGGGCATAGCTGGACGCCAGAAAACCGAGAACCGAATTGGTCGTGTCGATCTGGATCTGAACCGTGGTCGGCTCACCCGCGATCAGAGATTTTTCAAAAGACGGCCCAATATCGATCACGGCCATGGCATTGCCCCGATCCAGCAGATCCATGGCATGCCGGGGATGGGTTGCTTCTTCTGCCGATATCTTGAAATTCGGGGGCATAAACCGGGATAACAGCTCCCTGGAGGATGCGCTTTTGTCATGATCCATGACAACCAGGGCCGCTTCGCGAAGTTGCAGGCTGACACCTGCACCGGCCAGATAAATATCGGCTGTAAACGCATACGCGATGAATATCAGCAAAACAACATCCCGAAGAAGCTGCAAGAATTCCTTGACGGTCATCACATGAATCCGCCGCAACCAGTTCAGTATTTCAACCGGGGATTCTCTCTTCATGATGACGTCCTTTTTCTGAACATCAGGTAACCCAGAAGCATCAGGGCCGCGGCATAGCCGGCCAGAACCAGAATATCCTGCCAGAAGTAGGCGATGCCGATCCCTTTCAAGAAACAGGCCGTCACGATATTGGTGTAGTACATGGCCGGAAGCAGATGCGCCACGACCTGGGCTGTTTTTTCCAGGGAAAACACCGGAATCAGAACCCCGGAATAGAGCACTGCGGGAACCAGGGTAATGATGGAAGTGACAATCATGGCAGCGGTCTGGGTGCGGACAAAAACAGAAGCCACCAGGCCGATACCGGTTGTGCAGCAAACATAAACCAGGGTTGATGCGAAGAAAACAAGGACACTTCCCTTGAACGGCGCCCCGAAAAGCCCCGTGGCCAAAAGAAAGAGGATCAGGGCATTGACCAGTGAAATGGCCAGATACGGAAAGAGTTTGCCGATCAGAAATTCCGCCCGGCTGACCGTGGAGACATAAATGTTGTAGATCGATCCGCTCTCCTTTTCCCGGACAACACCCAATGCGGTTAAAAACGGCGGAGAAATCATGAGGATCAGCATGATCAGCTTGGGTGCCAGAGACCAGATACTTTTTAAACTCTGATTATACAGATAGCGGGTCTCAAGAATAACGGGACGCAACAGTTCATGGGCTTTTTGTATCGAAATTCCTTTTGCCCGCGACAGATGATCCGCCATTAAATCCATATTTACGGCCGAATTGATGGCAATGATATAGCCTTTTGTGGTCTGGGCGCGAAACGGAAACGTCCCGTCGATGAGTGTCTGCACGGCCGATGGCCTTCCGGCCAGCAGATTCTTTTCAAAATCCGGCGGAATGATGATGGCGGCCCGCACCCGGTTGTCGGTCAGAAGCACTCGCAGATCGCGTTCATGGGCGGTGTATCCCTTAAAATCGAAGTACCGTGAGCCGATGAACCGATACGCATAGTCCCTGCTCATGGCCGACCGGTCATCATCCACGATGGTCAGGGGAATATTCTCCACATCCAGGGAAAGGCCGTATCCCAACAGAATCATCATGGCCACGGGCACGATGAAGGCCAAGGAAAAAAAGACTTTATCCCGGACAATTTCACGCCATTCCTTTTGCGCGACAGCGCTGATTCTGCGGACATTCATGGGGTATATCCCATGTTGGGTGTCGGCCGGTTAACCATTTTTTCTTTCTCTTTCAAGCGATAGTACCCGATACACAAACACATCCTCCATGGACAGCTTTCTGGGAATCACGGCTGTCAGTTTTACGTTGCCGGCAGCCAGTACGGAAGCCAGTCTTCTTTCGGCGGCTTCCCGGTCCCGGGTCAGGAAATGAATTTTGTTGCCGAAAAGCGCCACGCCCTCGAATTCATGTTGCTCCAGCAATTGAAGCGACACCAGCGGATTGTCGGTTTCCACCTCCAGAAGCCCGCCGGCTTCCAGTTCCACGTCTTGTTTCATTTTTTCGGGAGTGGCATCCGCCACGATGCGACCGGCGAACATCAGGGCCAGGTGATCACAATGTTCGGCCTCGCTCATGTAATGGGTCGTCACCAGAATGGCCACGTTTTCCTCCCGTGAAAGCCGATGGAAGGTTTCCCACAGGCGCCTCCTGCCCAGGGGATCGACGCCGGATGTGGGTTCATCCAGAAACAAAACCCCCGGCCGATGCACCAGCGCGCACCCCAGCGCAAGCCGCTGGCGAAGTCCCATCGGCAGGCTTCCGGTCAGCCGCTTTTCATAGCCGCTTAGTTCGGCCATATCCAGAACCCATTCCGTCCTTATTTTTTCGGTTTTTCGATCGAGACCGTAAATTCCGGCGTAGAGTCGAATGTTTTCCATTACGGACAGATCCGTGTAAAGGGAAAATGCCTGCGACATATAACCGATGCGCTCCTTGATTTCCGTGCCGGCCTTGCGCATATCGGCGCCGGCCACCTGGCCGTCCCCGGATGTCGGTTGCAGAATACCGGTCAGCATTTTGATGACCGTGGTCTTACCTGCGCCGTTTGCTCCCAGAAGTCCGAAAATCTCACCGTACGGCACATGAAAACCGACCTGGTCTACCGCTCTGAAATTCCCGAAGTCACGAATCAGACCGGTTGCCGAAATGGCGGTTTTGCCGACGGTTCTGCTTTTAGCGTGCGTTTCAGGGTCCGAGTCGACCGCCGCCGTCGTTGTCGCCGACTGATTCATGACAGGTTGCCCGGGCCGGATCGATGCATCAGTGGTTTCTTTTCCAATCAACTGAAGAAATACATCCTCGAGATCGGGATCATCGCAAAACCACTCCAGAATTCGAATCTCTTTCAGGTTCTCTTTCAGGACATTGCCGGCGGTTTGAGGCGATTCACCCGCCAGGAAAACCTTGAACCAGTTTCCCAGGACCTGCACCTGGCCGAACCGGTTTTTCAACAGGGAAAAGGCTTTTTCTTCGGGTTCGGACCGAATCGAGACGATGACGCCGGGCGTCAGGGCCGTAATTTCTGAGGGCGTGCCGCTGGCCAGAATCCGGCCTTCATGCATGAGGGAAATCCGGTGAAAGCGGGACGCCTCTTCCATGTAGGCGGTTGAGACCAGTGCGGTCATGCCTCTTTCCCATAGAAGACTGGCCAGGATGGCCCAGAAATCCCGTCTGGAAACCGGATCCACACCGGTTGTCGGTTCGTCCAGAATGATCAGATCGGGTTCATGGATGAGACTGCAGATCAGACCCAGCTTCTGTTTCATTCCGCCGGACAGGTTTTTCATCGGCCGGTTTTTGAATGCATCCAGCCGGGTCATGGTCAGCAGACGATTTTTTCGAATGTTCAGATCGTTTTCCGAAACCAACCGAATACGGGCAAAAAAATCGATATTTTCTTCGACGGAAAGCTCCGGATACAGGTTCAGTCCCAGCCCCTGAGGCATGAAGCCGATGCCTGCCTTGATGGCTTCGGCTTCTTTTTCCGTTCGGACGGGCAGGCCAAAAACCTCGATCCGGCCGGAATCATAGGTCAGAACGCCGGCCAGAGCTTTCATGAGAGTACTTTTACCCGCACCGTCGGGACCGATCAGCCCATACATTTCTCCGGGCTTTACCATCAGATCGACTCCCTCTACTGCAAGCGTCTTGCCGTAGGCTTTTTTGAAGGAAGAGACCGTGATGACAGGGCCTGTGTCGGAAGGTGGTTTCTGTTTTGGGGTCATATCGGCTACCAAACGGGTTTGACCCAATCAATTCCGTCTTTCCATCGAATGACCGCATCCGCCGGTAGTCCGGGTGTCAGCCGATGTTCCAAATTATTGGACAACGCTATCTTGACCGCATACACCAGCTTCACCCGCTCATCGGGCGTCTGTACCTCTTTGGGCGTGAATTCGGCTTTTGATGCGATATAGGTTACCGTGCCTTCAAAGGGTGTATCCGGCATGGCGTCGATATGAATACGGGCATTCAGATTCAGCTTGAGCTTGCCGATTTCTTTTTCCGGAACATACACCTTGAGAAAAAGCTGATCCAGATTGACCATTGAAAAAAGCGGTGAACCCGGCGCCACGACTTCTCCCGGATTGATGATTTTGGTTGTGATGACGCCATCGATCGGTGCCCGGACAGTCAAATCCGCCAGAATGCTTTCTGCTTCCGAAAGGGCTGCCCGGGCCTGATCCGCCTGTGCCGCCACGGCCTTTAATTCGTCTTCCCTTGCCTTGAGTCGCGATTGTCCCAGGTGCGCTTCTTCGAGCAGCTTATCCGCCTGAACCAGGCCGCTTTTCGCACTTTCAAGATCGCTTTTCGCGGATTCAGACGCCAGGTCCATCTGCTCGCTTTTCTGCCGTCCGACAGAACCTTCTTCGGCAAGATGTCTGAAACGAACCGCATCTTTTGCGTACTGGGTTTCCGCCGCGGCAGTCTTTGAAAGAACCGCCTGTGAATGCGCTCGTCCGGCTTTGGCTCGATCAATGGCAATCGGCACTTCTTTTTTCATCAGTCCATATGCGGTTTCCGCGGCTTTCAGTCTGGCTTTTGCCGCCTCAAGCGCAAAAGCCGCCTGGTTGACCTTTTCCCGGATCTGGCTGTCATCGAGCTGTGCAAGAACCTGACCGGACTTCACCGAATCACCTTCCCGAGCCAGGATTTTTGCGATTCTCCCCGCAATTTTTGTGGCGACCACATGGGTTTCCCCTTCGATGCGTCCGTTGGCCTGAATCAGCCCTTCGGGAAGTGCCGGTTTGATAACCATTTTGCTGAATAGCATATAACAGCCGGCCGCAACGATCAGAATCACCCCAACGGTCAGCATCTTTTTGATGAACGGCTTATCGTTCATGGACAGTCTCCTCGTGGTTGTTTGGACTACAGGGCTATGGCCCAACAGCCTACAGATTGCCTACGGCCCTTCTCAGGCGAATATCCGCCAGGATCGCATCGTACACCGCATGGGTGTAATTGGTCCGGCTTTTGATCCGAAGCGTTTCGGCATCCAAAACTTCGGTGTTGTTTCCCAGTTCCTGGGTATATCGGTTTTTGGTGACCTTCAGGTTTTCTTCGGCTTGATTCAGCGCCTGTTCGGAAACGCCGATCCGCTTGGCGGTTTCCTGAGTATCGAGCCATGCCTGCCGTACCTGAAGCTCAATCAGCGATGCCGTTTCTTTTTTTTGATTTTCGATAGTCAGTTGTTTTCTTTCTTCGGCTCTTGCCTTATGCCGGATGACCCCTCCGTCGAAAATATCCCATCGAAGCGACAATCCCGCCTCCCAGATATTATTATCGGCAAGAATCATTTGATCGTAATGATAAAAACTGCCACTGGCAAGAATCTGGGGAAGGGCAGTGGCTTTGATGCTTTTGGCATTGGCATGGTAAGCATTGGCCAGATTAGCCAGACCCTTGATTTCCGAACGGTTTTCCAGGGCGCTGCCGACCAGGGCATCATAGTTCTGGCAAGAAGCGATGTCGGTCGCAAATGCGGTGTCCAGATCGTTTAGCGTGACAGCGTCAGAAAGCGGTCTTCTCAGAAGCCGGTTATATGCGGCTTTTGCCATATCGACTTTGTTTTCGACCTGAAGGGCCGTCTGACGGGCGTCGACCAGCGCAACGGATACGGCAAGAACGTCATTTTTCGACACCAATCCTTCCTGGAACATTCGGGCCGTATCGGTTTCATGGGCGGTCAGCGATTTGACGTTGCTCTGGGCCACTTCCAGCAGTTTGATCGCCCTGAGCACGGAAACATAGGCTTCGGCCACCTGAAGTTTGATATCCTGAACCGTTTTGAATGCATCTTCCTGGTTTGCCTTAACGGTAAATGCGGCCGAATCGATGCTGTACGATATCCTTCCGCTGGTGAAAATCGGAATCGAAACCGTGAGTTCGGATATGAGAAATGTGTCGTCTTTAAGCAGCGGGGATGTCAGCAATGGAAAATGCGGCAGGCTGATTTCTATTTCCGGTGTTTCATTTACCCGGGCATAGGTGGCTTGCCCCTTGAGGCTGGGCATTCGAACGGATTTGGCTGCCGAGAGGCTTTCTTCCGCGGTCGCAACCGATTCCCTGGCCGCTTTAAGCCGGTAGTCATGGTCAAGCGAAATCCGCCAGGCATCCTCAAGACTTTCGGCAAAACATGTCGATGCCCCGATCAGAAAGCAGAAAATCGCTCGAATGGTTTTCGAGCATGCGCCATTCTTTTTCATTGGTTCGAACCTCTTCAGCAGGGTGGGATCAATTATGAAATGATAAAATATGCTACATCCATAGAATTTGCAAGCCATCCCGTTTAGATGTCGGGATGGCCGTCGATAGGATTATCTTTTCCTCCTTTGTTACCTGACCAAGCCGATCCGCCCAAGCCTGGTGCGGGAGTTGGTTTTTTATTTGAGAAAAAGAATCGCCGATTGACACGGCCGTTTTGATATTGTATCTGAAAAAAAGGGAAGCATTGGAGCAGTGCCGAATCTCAAGGCGGCCCATATCCCCATATTTCTCCGATAGGTGCCTACGATGAGGCCAGCAAGCGGGTTGCTGAAACTATCAATCGCAACTCCCAGGGGCGTTTTGATGCCCCCACCGGTGAACGATGACCCTGCGATTGGGAAGCCGTTATGTCAGACCGTAAAACCAGCCGTGAAAAGCTGTCAGCCGATTGGGTCGCATATCTGATCATAATCATTATGCTGGCTTTACAGGGCGTTTCCGCCGCCGAAACCCTGGAAGCAGAACCGCCCGGAACTTCTGTGCCCCACTGGTCGGCGGATCTGAAGCTGAAAAACTATTTCAACAGCCATACTTCTTATGAATTCGGTAATCCCGTTTTTCCCTACCAAAAGCCCTTAAGCCGGCTGGAATTTCCCCTGAACACATGGTGGGCGGGTCTTGAAGTCAGGCGTAACTTCTCCAGAGTGTCGGTAGGCATTGAAGCCCTCAGAAACCTGTCCCGCGAAGCGGATGGGTCTTTTAAGGACTCGGACTGGGATGATGAGGACAGACCCGGTGTACTGAGCATCTATTCGGAGTCCGCATGCCGCATGGAGCCCAGTTATAATGTTCGGGGCGATATCGATCTGAAAATATCAGACTGGATTGGCCTGCCACGCTGGCTGGATCTTCGGCCGGTAACAGGATTTCGCTGGCAGCGGTTAAGCTTTGTTTCTCATGATGGTGTCCAGTATTATCCCGCATCGGGAAACACAATGCCTCCCGATGCCCTGCCGGGAGACGGAATTCGTTTTGAACAGACATATCGTCAGTATTTCCTGGGCATCCGATCGGCCTGTGATCTTGAAAAGCCTGCCATGCTGTCGCGTCTGAAACTACTTTTCCAGCTGGACTGGGCTTATGTCGAGGGAGACAATGAAGACCATCACCTGCTCAGATCAGGTGACCGCATCACCTATGAACGATCCAGCGGCGATGCCTGGCATGTATCCTGCGGTCTGAAAGCCGGTCTATCCCAAAATGTGAACGTTGTTCTGGAAGCAGACTATCTGGAAATACAGACCACGGGTTCCCACCGTTTGGTGAATAACATTTATGACGTCGATTTGACATGGGATGACGGGGTCAAGGTATGGTCCGAACAAAAAGGACTCATGCTGACGCTGGAATATTTATTTTAAAAAATCTTCACCATGATCCGGAACATCAAAACCACATTATTGCGTCCTGTAAGGTATTTAAAATTCGTTTTGCCGATCGTATGAACCAGCTTCCGCCCTATCTGTAAATACACCTGCCTGTCATCCAGGGAATACCGTAGAAAATTTACACGGCGGAAGGATCGGGCAAAGGCTTCTCGACCGAAGTCGTCAATCTTAACCCCGATTGTTTATGTATAGGGATTCGTATGCTTTTTTCATGATTACATATATCCCGATCAGGGCGCACAAATGACAATCCGAGAACGCAATATCATTGCGTTTTTGTGTAATTGGTGTACATATTACAATGCGTTAGCGTTACACTGCACGTCTTGCCCTTTCCGTTGTAGCTTATGGGTTCAATCAAATATGAAGGTTAATGATATGAGATCTGGGATACGGCGTTTTCTGACAAGCAAGTTCTTTCTTATTTCCGTGGGAGCCCTGCTTCTGTTCACCCTTGCGGGTTTCATTCTGGCGCCGCACGTGATCCGCTGGTACGTCCCGAAGTACACGCAGGATCAGCTCAAATGTCAGGCCGGCATGGGCAAAGTTCGACTCAATCCGTTTCTACTTCAATTCGAGGTCAACGATTTCAGTCTCAGTGGGCCGGATGGCGCGCCGCTCGTCAGTTTCGCAAAACTCTATCTCGATTGTGAGATGACCGGCTTTTTTCATTGGGCGCTCAATTTTAAGGATATTCGTCTGGAGAAGCCATCGGTGAATTTGGTCGTTGAGCCCGATGGGTCGCTCAATTTCGCTGCCCTTGCCCCCAAACCCACCGAAGAAAAGCCCAAAACTTCTGAATCCAGATCCCTTGGGTTCATCCTCGGAACGGTGGCCATAACGGAAGGTGAGGTGACCGTAACGGACAAACGGCAGGTCACTCCGGCGACTTTGAACTTTCAGAACCTTGACCTGGAACTGAGGACGCTGACCACTTTGGTTGAGAAAGACGGCACCTACAGTCTAGAAACAGGGACCCGCGATGGTGAAAAGATCTCCTGGCAGGGCCAACTCTCGCTGAAGCCGTTTCACTCCAACGGCAAAATCGTCTGCAGCGGTATACGAACAGCTTCCCTTTGGAAATTCCTGCAAAACGTTGTTAATCTGGAAGAACCTGAGGGGCGGCTTGGTATCAGCAGCGATTACCAATTGAGTGCCGCACAGACCCCTTTGTACCTGAAACTTGAGAACTTTCGGGTGGACCTGTCCGGTGTGGCGCTTAAACTGACAGGCACAGAGACGCCTTTTTTCGAGTTGAACCGGTTTGACATCGACTCCGCATATTTCGATCTTGCGTCCAGAAAGCTGGAAATCAAAAGTTTCCTCGTCGATGGGGGCGTGTTGCATGTCGGCATTGACGAGGCGGGTCAGAGCAACCTGGAAAAGGTCATGCGCGGTAAGCCCACAGCGGAAGGCAAGGAAACCGGGCCCGTGGTATCGGAAGCCGGCGCCCCGCCCGCTCCCGCTGAAGGGCCGCCCTGGACGGTTAGTGTCGAAGCCTTCCAGATCAAGGACATGGCCTGCGATCTGGAGGACTTGAGCCGATCCTTACCGATGGCTGCCGGGATCTCAAACATTTCGATCCGTTCTCAGGCAACCATCGAGGCCGGGGTTCAGACACAGGTCGCGGTCAAAGACATTGTCACCGAACTCAAAGGGGTGCACTTTGGCATCAAGGCCGCGCCCAGACCGTTGTTCGCGGCTCAGCGATTGTTTCTGGAAGGGGGGGAGCTGAATCTGGGTGCACACGCTTTCACTGTTGCGCGCATTGGACTGAGCCAGGGACATATTGATATCGGCGTGGACCTGCAGGGAAAGGTCAACTGGGAGCAGATCCTGTCCCGCAAAGGAAAGGCCGTGGCCCGCAAGGTAGCCCAATCGGTATCGGCTCCGAGCCCTTCGGAAAGCAGCCTTGAAGGGGCGCTGCCCGCACAGCCCGCTCCGGCGGGCAAGGAAGCCCCGGCCATTGCGCATCCCGATCCTGCCGGGGAAGCACCCTGGACGGTTAATATCGGTGCGGTTGATATCAAAGAGTTGGCCTTGGGTCTGGAGGACCTGAGCCGGTTATCGCCGGTCGCTGGTGGTATTGATGGTATTTCAATCGGGTTGAAAGCAAACATCGAGGCGGGTCGCAACCCCCAAGTCGCGATCAAGGAAATCGCCACGGAACTGAAAGGACTGCATCTCGGCGTCAAAGGGGCCCCCAAAGCGCTATTCGAGGCTCAGCGATTCGTTCTCGAGGGGGGTGAGGTCGATCTTGGCGCCAAGGCCCTCACCATTGCACGCATCAATCTAAGCGATGGTTACATCGATGTCGGGCGTAACCGGGATGGAAAAATCAACTGGGAACAACTGTTTGCCGGAAAAATCGGCACTCCGGAACAGGCAGGATCAAAACCGGATTCAAGCCAGCCATCTGCCTGGAAGTTTCTCCTTAAGCGTTTTGAACTGGACAATTTCCGCTCGGAGGTGATGGACCGGACGGTCCTCGCAGAGAAGCCTCTAAACCAGCTTCGGGACCTTAAAGTGCGGTTGTCCGAGGTTGACGGCAAGTCGCCCATGAATTTCGAAGTGGGTTTTGGATTGGAACAAGGCGGCAAGGTGGCACTGCGCGGCAAAGTCGATCCGGTATCGCCATCGGTTGAGGCGAACGTAAATCTGACCGGAGTGGACCTTACTGCCTTGCAACCCTATCTCGATCCTTTTATCACGCTCACCCTCAATTCCGCTGCGGTATCCACCGATGGTGTCTTTCGCTATGGTCAACCGGGCGGCGGTTCCAAACTGTCCTACGAGGGGAGTTTGGGGGTCGAAAAGCTCAGCCTGAACCAACCGGGTTCGAAGGAAACCTACCTTGGCTGGGGTGCCATGAAGATTCCAAAGATTAAGTTGGCGATCGAGCCCAACAGACTTCAAATTGATGAAATCAGGCTTTCCAGGCCCGTCGGTGAAGTGATCATTGCCGAAGATCGGACCTTGAACCTGACGAAGATCGTAAAAAAGCAGTCCGGAGCCGGCGCTGTGGAAACGCCACCCAAGCCGCAGCTCAAGGATGCAACTCCCAAGAGTTCGCCGCGAACCACCGCACAACCAGCGGGAAGTGGCGATTCCTTCCCCTTCAGCATCGGTAAGGTAAAGATCGAGGACGGTAACATGGTATTTGCCGATCTGAGTCTGAAGCCCGAATTCATGACCCGGATTCACGCCTTGAAGGGCACGGTGGGCAAGCTTTCATCGGATAAAAAAGCTCTATCCGAGATTCAATTGGACGGAGGTGTGGATCAATATGGCACGGTGAAGATCTCCGGAGCCCTGGACGTCAACGATTTCAAGCAATCCACCGACATCACCGTCACCTTCCGCAATGTGGAAATGGCCAACATCAGCCCCTATTCCGGCAGGTTCGCGGGCCGCCGGATCGAGTCCGGGAAGCTATCCCTGGATCTCAAATATCAGATACAAACCAACAAACTGGTGGGCGACAACAAGATCATTGTGGATAACCTGGTGCTGGGGGAGAAGGTGGACAGCCCCGACGCGGTCAATCTACCACTGGATTTGGCCGTTGCCCTGCTTGCGGATTCCAACGGCCGCATCGATCTCGGGCTTCCCGTCAGCGGCGAACTCAACGATCCCCAGTTCAGCATCGGCCCCGTCCTCTGGAAAGCATTCATGAATGTCATTACCAAGGCAGTGACTGCGCCATTTCGAGCTCTGGGATCACTCTTGGGAGGTGGCGCCGAGAAGTTCAACGCCGTGGAATTTGATCCTGGAAAAGCGGAGCTCCTTCCGCCGGAAAAAGAGAAGCTGAAGAAGGTGGCCGAAGCGCTGCAGAAACGGCCCCAACTGAAACTGGTGGTACTGGGGCAATATAGCCCGGAAATTGACGGTCTGGAACTCAAACAAATTAACGTGAGCCGTGCTGTAGTCGTGCTCATGGGCGTTCAACCGAAACCCGATGCGGAATTGGAGCCTATCGATTTTAGTGATTCCAAGGTCAGGGGCGCGTTGGAAAAAATGTTCACGGAACGATTCGGTCCAAAGGCCCTGGATGAACTCGAACGCGCTGTCAAGCAGGGTGAGATCAAGCCACGAGCCGCTCAGGAAGAAACAGGCGTGAACAAGAAGAAGCGCAAAGGTCTTGCCAGGCTATGGAGCTCGATGAAACTTTACAAGATCGTGCCGGGAGTGATGAGCCCGGAACAATCGGACCTTCTGGCGGGGGAGGTGTTTGCACGTTTGGTGGAAAGCGATCCTAACCCCGATGAGGCGTTATCGCAGCTCGCCGGGAACCGTGCCCAGGCGATCACGGCAGAACTGCAGAATGCCAACGCTGTCCCGGCGGATCGTCTGCAAATTATTGATGTTCAACCGCTCGCCGACGAGGCCGGGGTGTCCGCCAAACTCTCCTTGGACAGCGTGGCTCCGGGGAATTAATCTTGTACATGGAAGCACTGCCAGTAGTAGAAATAGAGACGCTGTAAGGTTATATGGCTTCGCATTTTTCGCAAATCAGTTGGGAGAAGGTAGGCGGAGCATATGAACTTAAAAACCATACAGCGTACCTATATTTCCTCCCTCTTCCTTGCTTCAGCCTTTCAGTCATCATCCCCGCTTGAAAAAATATGATGTTGCTTGTCAAGGTGAACCGTGATAACGGTTTTTCAAGGATATGCCTTGAATGGCTGGTCAAGCGGGCTTGAAACAGCGGTAATATCTTTTTCCCTCGATAGGCATCAACATGGTCTCTTTGGTACGTCGCGCTAGTTCAGCAGATATCGGAGCAATTGCCGCAGTTCACTGTGAAGCGTTCCCACGCCAGCGAGATTCAGAACGTTGGGTGGAAGCAACGTTAGCTGCCGCTCCTCGTATGTTCGTGTATACCTCAGTTCATGAGGGTCAAATTGCTGGGTATATTTTTTGGGCACAAAAATCTGGCATCCGCCCGGCTGCAGTCGTTGAACTTGATCAAATTGCCGTTCTTTCCAAGTTTCAAGGCATCGGCCTGGGCGAACGTCTTATCAGAGAATCGCTTGCGCTTGTTACCGCTGAACTCGCCGCCAACGGCCAATCCATGAAATCTATACTCATATCGACTCGCGCAGACAACGAAGCACAGCGCCTTTACGATAGGGTCTTAGGCGCTAAAGTCGTGGCTGCGATTGAAAATCTGTATTCGGCGACGGAGGTGCTTATGATTGCGGAGAATCTTGGTGCCTAATCCCTCGACTTCGTCGCCGGACTGCTCCCGTTGGACCTCATAGTAACATTGAGACTGGGCAGCATAGGGTCGGACCGTCGCAACCGTAAGGAATTTGAAGAAAAAATAATGAAGAACGTTGCTTGAAAAAGTCTTAAACCTGCACCTTTGACCCTCAAAAGATGCAATTAAGAGATAAGGATCCAACAAAAACATCCTGCAGGCAAGCCGCAGATGTTCGTGTTAGCGCCTGTCGTCATAATGTGTAAGCACATTTTTACTTAAAAGGGAAAATTATATGGCAACACTTCAGAAGATTATAGCAACACTTCCTGTCGGGAAAACGAAAGCAATGAAAGTACCAGCTTTTGAACAAGCAATAGGTAATCAAACCAAGGGGACAAACAACGATCAAACACGTCGGGAAGTTAAAAGTGCTATTCACGACAATGAAATACCAATAGGGTCAAGCCCTCCTATCGGTTACTGGCTCATTGATTCTGATGCTGAGTGCCAAGAGATTGTTGATAGATTGGATTCAACCATTCAGGAATACACGGCAAAAAGGGATGCAATCAAAAGAGGTTGGCAAAAAAGAAAACAATCAAAAATTGCTGGCAATCCATGGCCAAAATAGGATCTTGATTTTTATTTGAATGTAGCAGGTAACTTGTTTTGCGCTAACCCGGTATTCAACCAGACGCGGAACAGCTTGTTTTATTTTTTTTCGGTGTTCGTGGGCCGCGCCGGTTAATTTTGCGTTAGGGTGCGACACGATGTCGCACAGTTTGAGTGTACTCAGGTAACTTACCTGGTGTACCCAGCATGTTCCTGCCGGACCCTATGCGGGCGTGCTTGCTACGCGCTGTGTGGTTGGTGCGAAGCCCCGCAGACAAAGTACCGAATTGGGTTCGAATGGCGACAGGAGAACTCCTCCGGGAATCCTCCCCCATGCAGAGAGGGTCGGATGTTATGGTGAACACATGTGAATGTCCGTAAGCGTCGTCAACGAATACAGACCTACGAGGATTAACAAAAAGCAATACCAGGTCGAAGGCTGCTCCCCAGTGTGAGCGGTAAGTGGTCAGGTTGCAGGTCTCCTAACTGCCTGCATGGAACCGTAGTACCGCCGGCGTAGAGGGTGCACCTAAGTCATCCATAGGATCAACTGTGTGGAACGTGGAAACCCAGTTCCGTTGCCTCTCGGGGCAGGCTAACCGCAAGGCATGCTGATGGCGGGCTGGAATAGGATGCTG
>Ga0268283_1000074_pt1 | contig 99187 bp, 101 predicted proteins | sample saktaG_13_FD_190140 | JGI IMG/M metagenome (GOLD analysis project Ga0268283, IMG submission 190140) | Saline water microbial communities from Sakinaw Lake, British Columbia, Canada - sak_2013_06_06_36m | ecosystem: Environmental > Aquatic > Non-marine Saline and Alkaline > Saline ...
GATAGGTTTGTTTTCACCTGTGAGTCCTGCGCGTGAGCGTTTAACCGCTTCACTGACCTTTTTCACCGCTTCATCTTGTCCGATAACCAACTTTTTAAGATCAGCCTCTAAAGTTGCAAGCTTCTCGATATCGCCCTCGCCTATTTTAGATGTTGGCATCCCAGTTATTTTTGATATGATAGATTCTATATCATGAGGAGTGACATTGAGGCGTTTACGCTTATGCAAGTGAAAAGAAGCTCCCGCTTCATCCATAAGGTCAATTGCGACATCAGGTAAAAAACGGTCTGTGATATATTTTTTAGACAAATCCACTGCGGCGTGAAGTGCTTTATCTGTGTATTTTACTCCATGATGTTTTTCATATTTTGGAGCTAAACCCTTAAGGATCAAATAGCTATCTTCAAGAGAAGGTTCTTCAACATCGATCTTCGCAAAACGGCGGGAAAGCGCTTTATCTTTTTCAAAACCGTTTCTAAACTCGCCGTACGTCGTCGCACCCATACATTTGAGTTCTCCGCTTGCAAGAGCAGGTTTTAGCTGATTTGATGCATCCATACCACCGCCATTTACAGCTCCAGCACCTACAATGGTGTGAATCTCATCTATGAAAAGAATTGCATTTTTTGTAGCTTTGAGCTCATCCATAACCGCTTTGAGACGTTTTTCAAAGTCGCCTCTGTATTTTGTGCCAGCAAGTAAAGCACCAAGATCAAGCCCGAAAACAGGTGCATCTTTGATGATATCTGGAACATCATCTTCGCTGATACGAAGTGCCAAGCCCTCAGCAATAGCCGTTTTACCGACACCTGGTTCACCCACAAGTAAGGGATTATTTTTCTTTCTTCGACACAATGTTTGAATGACGCGTTCTATCTCATTATCTCTACCAATTATTGGGTCTATCTTGCCATCTCTTGCTTTTTGCAAAAGATTGATCGTGTACTTTTGGAGTGCACTTTCCTCTTCACCTTCACTCGAACTTGTGACTTCACGGTGTGAAATTGCCGCTAATATATCCACTCTTTCTATGTCAAAAGATTCTAGTAATGTACATGCATATGAGTTTGGCTCTTCATAAATTGCCGCAAGTAAGTCACCTACATCAGCCGCTTGTTTTTGCGCACTTTGAATATGACGAATCATCTTGTCGATGAGACGTGAGAGAGCAACTGTTTCATAAGGATCACTGAGTATCTCCTCTGGAAGCTTGTCCATACTTGTGAGAATATACTCAGCGAGTTCTTCACGCATAAGGTGTGGATCGCCTCCGCATTCTTTGATGATGGAGATTCCATCTTGTGAACCTAAAATTGCGAAGAAAACATGTTCGATTGTAAGATACTCATGCCTTTGATCTTTTGCGTAAGTAAGAGATTGTTGAAAAATTGAATTGAGTTCTGCGCTAATCATTACTCTTCCTCCATAGTTGCTTTAAGTGGGAAACCCTGTTCTCGGGCGAGTTTGTGGACTTGCATAATCTTTGTTTCAGCTATTTCGTAACTGTAAACTCCGCAAAGTCCTTTATCTTTTTTGTGGATGTCAAGCATGATCATCTCAGCTTGCTGGTAGTTTTTATGAAAAACATTCATCAAAATATCGATCACGAAATCCATAGAAGTGTAGTCATCATTTAAAAGAAAGACTTTGTATTTTTTGGGAAAGGCTACGGAGAGTTCCGTGCTTGTTTGATACTCTGTTTTTATACTCAAAATAGTTCCTGAAAATAGTGTTTAAATATCGAAGAATCAACTTTACCTATTTTTTTGTGTTTCTTAGCTTAAACTCTTTAGCTATTTTGCCGCATTTAAAAAATCGTCAATAATATCCTGCGGATTTTCCAGTCCAACCGAGACACGAATAAGTCCATCAGTGATCCCAAGAAACTCTCTTGTTGGTGCATCAAAATCTCTATAAATAGTTGAAGCCATATGCAAAGCCAAAGTTCTACTGTCACCAATATTTGCTGTAATAGTTGCAAGTTTTGAGCTATTTAAAAACTTGTAAGCTTTCTCTTTTGTTCCCATGTCGATAGTAAAAAGTGTGCCACATCCGTTTGTAAAATCATTTAAATATCTTTCATGATGAGGATGAGATGCAAGGCAAGGATGATTTACATGTAGGCCTCTTTCGTTCAAACCTCGAACGATTTTTTCAACACTTTCTACGATTCTATCCATTCGAAGTGGAAGCGTTTCAAGTCCAAGCATTGTAAGATAGCTGTTATACGCACTAGCACTCATCCCAAAATCGCGCATCGCACGTTTTTTGGCATTGGCGATCAATGCCATTTTGCCCATATTTTTTATGAACTTATGCACCTCTTCATATCTTGAAGATTTAAACTTGTCTTCATCCTCATTTATCGCACGAAAAACTACCGCACCACCAAGCGCTGCCGCATTTCCGCTGATGATTTTGGTTGTAGAGTAGACGACTATATCTGCGCCGAGAGTAAGTGGAGCGATACTTAGAGGTGTGATAGTATTGTCCACCATTAAAACTACGCCTGCGTCATTGGCAATTTTTGCTATTGTCTTGATATCTGGCAGGCGCATATTTGGATTGCCCACACTTTCTAAAAAGATAATCTTTGTTTTATCGGTAATCGCATTTTTGATTGCTTCGAGTTCATCCACATCAAAGAAAGAAGTTGTGATACCAAAGCGCGGAAGCGTTTCAGTAAACAATGAGTACGTTCCACCAAATAAACCACCGATGCTGATAATCTCATCGCCAGTTTTTAAAAGTGACATACAAGCCAAAGTGGTCGCCGCCATGCCAGAGCTTGTGACAACTGCGCCAACTCCGCCGTCCATAGTTGCTAAAATGCCCTCAAGCTGTGCCGATGTAGGATTGCCCATGCGAGAGTAAAGAGGTTTTTTCACACTGCCATCAAATATCCCCTCACCTGTCTCACAATCGCCATAAGCAAAAGAAGCAGAACCTACGATACTCGGACTCACTGCGCCCTCTTTTTTCCCAACTGATTGGACAAACTGTGTACAAAAATTTTCAAAACGATTCATAAGTAAACCTAGTATAAAATTGCGATATTATAACAAAAAGTTGATATATGAAAAAAAGAATATTTATAACTGCAACAAATACTGACATAGGCAAAACTTACACGACAAAAAAACTTTTACACGCCTTTGCTAAGATGGGTTTGGCTGTTGGTGTTATCAAACCAATCGAGACGGGCGTCGTAGATGAATATGCGCCCGATGGAGAAGAACTTTTAGAGTGTGTAAAATCTCTCAATCCAAAACTTTGGTCGCTTGAAGTAGAAGATATCGTTCCCATCACTTATGAACTTCCTGCCGCTCCCTTTGTCGCTTCAAAAAACACCTCTTTTGACCTAAAAAAAGTATTGCGTGCACTTGAGGCAATGGAAGCAAATTGCGATATCGTGCTTATCGAAGGTGCTGGCGGGCTTTATGTTCCAATAGATGAAAATATAATGATGATCGATATTATCAAAATGCTTGATGCTTCAGCTCTTTTAGTTACACACTGCGCACTTGGATGTATCAACGATACTTTGCTTAGTAAAAAAGCTCTGGAAGCCTTAAATATAAGCCATTTAGTCGCGTTTAATTGTAAAAAAGAGGATGTAAATTTTGCCACGGTATCGCTTCCATATTTTCTACAATCTGCACATCAAGTGTTAAAAGTGGATAATGATATTGATTTGATATGTGAACTCTTGTATAATCTATAAAAAATTAAAGAAGTAAAACTATGCAGCATTTAATCCGTACCGATGACTTTTCCACACAAGAAGTAAACTCCATTTTAGAAGACGCAAAGCACTTTAGCGACGGTCATTTTGAAAAAATCTTACAAGATAAGATAATCATCACACTTTTCTTTGAAAACTCTACACGAACACGTAGTTCTTTTGAGATCGCGGCAAAGCGTTTGGGTGCTGAGATGGTGCATCTTGATGTCTCAAAAAGCTCAACAAAAAAGGGCGAAACGCTCGTAGATACGGCGATGAACCTTGATGCTATGGGGCCGCATGCTATCATTGTGCGTCATGAAAATGCTGGTGTTCCAAAGATACTCTCAAACCATACAAAGGCTGCCATCATTAACGCTGGAGATGGCGCTCACGCGCATCCGACTCAGGCACTTTTAGACCTCTATACCTTAAAAGAGCATTTCGGGGATGTCAAAGGAAAACGTATTGCAATCGTTGGAGATATAAAAAATTCTCGTGTTGCAAACTCTAACATCGAGCTTTTACAAAGATTTGGAATGGAAGTGATCTTAGTCGCTCCGCCGCAGTTTTTGCCAAAAACATCTTTATACACGACTCACAATCTTAAAGAAGCGGTAGAAAATGTGGATGCCATTATGAGCCTTCGCACGCAGACAGAGCGCCACTCTTCACAAAACTACGCATCACTTAAAGACTATGCAAGTGATTTTTGTGTGACAAAAGAGCTTTTGGGTGAGAAAAACATTATCGTCCTTCATCCCGGCCCAGTGCATAGAAACATCGACATCGATGATGCACTTTTGGCAGATGAGAGATGTAAAGTTTTACAACAAGTTGCAAATGGCGTCAATATCCGTATGGCGGTACTTAAAAAACTGATCCATAATGTTAGATAAACTAGGATTTCTCGCATCTGCGGGAGAGCCTTTTCTCTTTTTTACAGATTTTCAAGCTTCAAAATTTCATGTTTACAAGCTCGATGAACTCGAAGAAAATGATATTGAATTCTCTTTTGATGAAAATTTTACTTACAAAAAACACGATCTTACTTTGCAAAAATATCCCCTTTCATTTTCAGACTACAAAGAAAAATTTGATCAGGTCATAGAAAATATCAAAGCCGGAAACACCTATCTTTTCAATCTCACCGCACCGACACCGATTACGTGCAGAGTGCCAAAAGGGTGTAAGCATAGCTTTCATGAGATATTTAGTGCAGCGAATGCACCTTTTAAGCTCAGAGTTAAAGATGAATTTGTCTGTTTTTCTCCTGAGCGTTTCATCACTATTGAAGATGATCTGATTTCCACTTTTCCTATGAAAGGAACAATTGACGCTTCTTTGGCAAATGCAAAAGAGATTCTTTTGTCAGATGAAAAAGAGATGGCAGAACATGTGATGATCGTGGATCTTTTGCGTAATGATCTTGGCATCGTCGCAACTAATGTTCATGTAGAGAAGTTTCGTTACACTGAGATCATCAATGCGGGAGAAAAAAAACTCTTACATGTAAGCTCTAAAATAAGCGCCAAACTTTCTGATGATTGGAGAGATAATCTCTCTAGCATTTTAAAAAAATTGCTGCCAGCAGGAAGTATCAGCGGGACGCCAAAGAAAAAAACTGTAGAGCTGATACAACAAATAGAAAAGTATGAAAGAGGCTATTTTAGTGGTGTGTTTGGTGTGTTTGATGGAGTAAATCTACAAAGTGCCGTGATGATACGCTTCATAGAAAATCAAAATGGACAACTTGTTTATAAAAGCGGCGGAGGGATCACTTTAGACAGTGACGCTCAAAGCGAATATAACGAACTTTTGGATAAAATCTATATTCCATAAAGAGGCACTATGAATATAAATAATTTTTTAACAAGCGGACTTCTCTTTAACAGTGAAGAACAAAAGATACAAAATCGCTATAGTATGGTTAACATCTCTTTTATACTCTCCTCTCTGGCCCTTATCTATGGGGCTTTTCATAACTATTTTTCAAACGATGTCACCCTCTCATACCTTGAAGTTGGACTCGTTTTTTTCAATATACTTTTAACTCTTTTACTGAGAGCAAAAAGAGAATATTTTGAAACTATTACGACCATCTTATGTCTGGAATACTTGATATTTTTCAACCTGCTTATCCTTTTTCATGTTCCAAATGAGCTTAAACATATTTGGATATTTACCTATCCGATAGTTCTTTTATATTTTACAGACAAACATGGAGTCTATTGGATCAGTGCATTTTTGGCAACGATGTTTGCACTCAATCTTCAACCTTTTATCCCAACAAGCTATACCCTCTATCAGATCTCATATTTAGCTCTTGATCTTATCATTATAACTGTCATTATTCAGCTTTACAGAAATAAAATAGATGAGTATGAAACAACAATACAAAAACAAAATAGTGAGCTTGAAAATTTTTCACACTTGCTTCAAAATGAAGTGAACCAAAAGACCAAAGAGCTGCTTTTGATGAATCTCAATCTTGAAATCCAAGTAGATCAAAAAGTGAACGAGCTTTTAAAAAAAGATAGAATCATCCTCTCACAATCCCGCCATGCCGCCATGGGAGAGATGATAAGTATGATCGCACATCAATGGAGACAACCACTTTCAAACATCACTCTCCAGATCTCAAATCTTCAAATAAGCTCTATGCTAGGACAAATAAAACCACAGGAGATATTGACGAAACTAGAAAGTATTTCGGATACAATTATCTATCTTTCAGAGACTATTGATGATTTTCAGACATATTTTCACCCAAATAAAGAAAAAGAAAGTATCAGTACATGTAAGATTATAAAAAGAGCTATTAGCTTTACAGAACCTAAAGCTATAGCAAAAAATATTGATATTGATAGTAAGTGTAAAAACGATATTGCTATTAATACGCACTCTAATGAACTTGTTCAAGTACTTATCAATATCATAAATAACGCTATAGATGCCACCATACTCAACAATCCATCAAATCCTTCGATTATTATTGATAGTGATTATTGTGAGGAAGATGAGTATATCTATCTTAATATAAGAGACTATGGCGGCGGGGTTTCAGATGATATCAAAGAAAAAATATTTGAACCCTATTTTAGTACGAAGGGCAAAAATGGTACAGGCATCGGTCTTTATATGAGCAAGATGATTATAGAAAATCATCTTGATGGCAGAATAGACGTACGCAACCAAAACGGCGGGGCAACGTTTAGATTGAAAATACCTATCAATTGAAATTACTTTTGAGAAGCTTGATACTCTACAAGTGCCGCACCGATATCTTCTTGGAAATCTACAGCTTCTTTAAATCCGGCAAGATCCCACACACTTTTCTCAATTTTTGGATCTACAAAATGTGTCACAGGAAAGAAATGTGCTCGAAGAGCCTCTGGCATCGGATCATTTCTGTCTATTAAAACTTTTACAACATCATCTATCTTCGTTTTGATAGCAGGATCTTTAAGCGTTTCGTTTTCAAACTTTTTACACCAGTGACATCCGTCTCGTACGACAACTAACATCATCAACTTATGTTCTTTTTTCGCCTTAGCCAAACCCTCTGCATAAGAGTTGATATATCCCAATTCATGTGCGGCAACAGCTGCTTGATTTGCCCATAATGAAAGAGCAAAAACTATAAGCAAAACGATTTTTTTCATATCTATCCTTAGTGTAATCTATAATTTATAGGCAGTTCTAAAACCAGATCTTCTGAAGGTGCTGGAAGCTTGCCATCTAGTGCTTCTATAGTTTTTTGAGCTGCACTATCGAGTATTCCCTGTGAACTTTTTATAATTATAATATCTTTTATACTGCTATTTTTTAAAAGCGTAAATTTTACCACAACTTCTCCTTGAATCCCTCTTTTTCTCGCACTCAGTGGATAATAGAAATTTTCTTGCAACATCGCTCTTATAGCGGAGAGATTTGTATGGACATACTGCTTTTGTACGGAGGGTTTTGGAGCTTCTGTTTTGTGCTCTGTACTTTGAAGAGTTTTACTCTCTTGCACTACAGGTTTTAGTAAAAGTGTCTTATCTGGTGTTGGCGCAATGACTGCACTGTTTTGCACTGATGGGTTAGTATTCGGCTGAACTATCTCTTTTTGAACTCTCTTTTGCACTGTATTTTGAGGAACTATCTCTTTTTTTACAGACGCAGACACTTGTTTGGGAGGAGAAAGTTTTTTAATTTCTTGTCTTGGAGGATTTTGAATCACTTTTTGAACCGCTGGTTCTTCTTGTGAATTACATGTACAGCTATTTTGAGCAACACATTGACAAAGATTGATGGGTATACGCTTTTCTTTTTTTGACGGTGTTACAAAGTTATATAAAAACAAAGTAAAACTAAGCAGAACCAGATGAACACCAAGAGAGATAAAAAAAGAGCTGCGGCGAAGTATCATCTTAAAATGATACCGCAGCAACTGTTACAGTTTTGTTAATACGCAAGAGATTAGATTGCGCGTCTAAATTCCGGATATGCTTCCACACCACATTCAACGACATCCATACCTTGAACCTGCATATCATTTTCAGCACGAAATGGAATTAATTTATTGATACTATATATAACTACATACGATACAACAAAGGCAAAAGTACCTACAACTACCACACCTTTGAGCTGATCAAAAAATGAGACCTTAGTGACAAAAATACCAACGGCAAGTGTTCCCCAAATACCGTTTACTAAGTGAACTGAAAGCGCACCGACGGGATCATCGAGTTTGAGTTTATCAAACAAAGGAATAGCAAAAACGACTAAAGCACCACCGATAGCACCGATAAGTAAAGGTGTATGGATATCATACAGATTTGCTCCCGCAGTAATAGCTACAAGCCCTCCAAGAGCACCATTTAAGATCATCGTTATATCAAAAAGTTTGTATCTCAAATACATAATAACACCACCCACGATTGCACCCGCGAGACCTGCTGTGTTGGTGTTAAGAATAGTAAGAGCGACACTATCTGCCATAGCTTTACTTGAGATCGAACCAACTGATCCGCCATTAAATCCAAACCAACCTATCCAAAGCAAAAGTCCACCAAGAACCACAAGAGGGATATTTGATGCAGGGATAACTTTTATCATATCGTTTTTGTATCTGTCTTTACGCGCACCGATGATAAAGATCGCCGCTAGTAGTGCCCAGCCTCCAGTTGAATGGATAACAGTCGAACCAGCAAGATCAAACATATGAAGCTCGAGTGGAGTACCTTTTAAAAAGTTTGCTCCCCAACTGATATTAACAGCAAGCGGGTAGATCACAGCACCCATTACAACAGCAAAAATAGCAAGAGGAATCATGCGTACACGTTCGCTCACACCACCACTTATAATGTTGATAGTTTTCCCAACAAACGCCATTTGAAATAAAAATGCCGCCCACATACTGTATTCGCTTTTCATCCATGTTCCAAATGCAAGTTCATAACCAACAAGCAAGAAAGCTGTAGAAGCGACCGCGTAAATCATCACGTTCGTCGTAAGAACTGCCGTGACGTTTTTTGTACGCACAAGTCCCGCTTCAAGCATCGCAAATCCCGGTACCATAAAAATGATAAGGACCATTGAAAAGAGCATAAAAAATGTATCTATGATATATTTAAAATCTAGCTCCGCTACCACCTATATAGCCTCGTTATCTGTCTCGCCAGTACGAATACGGATAATCTTGTCTATATCACTTACAAAGATTTTACCATCACCTATTTTGCCAGTACGTGCGGCTTCGACAATTGTGTTAATAACAGTATCGACTTGTTCAGTTGCAACGATCATCTCCATTTTTATCTTAGGAATAAAATCCACAACATACTCAGCACCGCGGTACAATTCACTATGCCCTTTTTGACGACCATAGCCTTTTACTTCGCTTACAGTCATACCCGTAACTCCGATATCTGCTAATGCATCCTTGACATCCTCAAGCTTAAATGGCTTGATTATCGCTTCTATTTTTTTCATCCCTCTTCTCCAAAAGTTTAAAATGGGTTTATTATAACTTTATTATTCCCGATACAAAATTTTTTTATGATTAAATTTTAAACAATGTGATATATTTCTGCAAAAAGATAAGGCAGTAACTTATGAATCAAGCAACATTGGAATTATTTAGTACAAAATCAGCGGATGATATCGCAACAGCGCTCGATATAACACTTCAAAGTAGAAATGAATCTCCATTTTGGCTAGATAAAGCGATCCCTTTTGCTAAAGCGGTACTTTCTATTTTAGTTCCCCTGAGAGAACAAAATCTTTTGTTTGATCCACAAGGAAGATTTCAAGAAAACCTAAGACCTGAACTATTTTTAGAATGGATGGATTTTGTGAGTTTAAAGATGCTGGCTTTTACTATTCAAAAATCAAATGAAAGTTCAAAACTTTTACGTACTTCTTTGAGTGACGAACAATGCACAAGCTATAAAGCAATAGATGTCTCTGTTTTAGCAACCTATCTTTCAAAATACAACGTCAATATGCTAGATGAATCTCTTGATTTTCCAATCGCAAACTACAATGTACACCAAGGCGTGAAAAATGTTGTAAAATCACTTTTATAAAAGGAGATTTTTATGCAAGAACATCAAGCTATTAAAACAAATCAGTATCTAGAGGTCTCGGAGATAGAGGCAATCCTTGAAGGCGTTGAATACATCATTATGGCGGCTCCATCGCCTGATCACTTTAAAAATACGCCCGTACATGTAACGATATTTTTAAATACGCAAGAGCATTTTTCGCAAGATATAAAAGAGATGATCTTTGATAAATTTTGCCAAGACTATAAGATAACAGCCTCAGCAGAAGTGATGAGCCAGCTTATGCCTGTAGGCTTTGCAACTACCTCTTTAGGTTCTGCGATGCCGATGCTTTTAGTCAAAATACAAGATCAAAATGCCATCCCTCACATACCCTTACATGTAATCGATTTTCTTGCCGCTTCAGATCAGTTCGAAGAGGTTGTAGAAAAATCGCTCTCTGGCTGGACTTACGTTCGAGAATAGAGTTCCTCTATCTGCGCAACACTCTTAGCAACCCCACAAGAGAGGTTTTCATAACCCTCTTTTGTGACTAAAATATCATCTTCTATTCTCACCGCTATGCCTCTGTATTTCTGCGGTAAATCCACATCATCCAAAGGCAAATACAATCCTGGCTCTATTGTCATCACCATCCCAGCTTGAAGCGGTAGTTCTTTCCCTTTTTTGTCTTTATATGGACAAGGATCATGCACATCGATGCCCATCCAATGCCCGATGCCATGAGGAAAATAGCGTTTGTCTTTTTCCTCTTTGATCAGTTCTTTGACATCGCCTTTAAGAATCCCCAGCGCAACCATTCCCTCGCACAAAGACTCTCTAGCCATCATCTGAAGATCAGTTCGTAAAACGCCCTCTTTAATCGCCTCTATGACTTTGAGTTCAGTTTGTAAAACAAGCTCATAAATCTCTTTTTGTGCTTCGCTAAACTTACCATTCACAGGAATCGTTCTTGTGATATCACTCGCATACATCTCAAACTCGCATCCCGCGTCTATAAGGATAAGTTCACCCTCTTTAAGAATCTCAGAGTTATTGATGTAATGCAGAGTATTTCCGTTATCACCGCCTGCGATTATGGTTGTATATGCATCGCTGTAAGCGCCGTTTTTCTTAAACTCATACTCATAAACTGCTTGGAGTTCATACTCAAAGAGTCCACTCTTTTGCATACTCATCACTTTATGGTGCGCCTCTTTTGTAATAGACAAAGCTTTTTTGATAAGTTCTATCTCTACGGGTGTTTTTATAGCTCTCATACTCTGAGTAATTTTCTTTACATGTAAGAGCTTCATTGAACTTTTTTTTATGAAATCCTTTACACCCTCTGGGCACTTCGCATGTAAGAGTTTTTTTTCTTCACTAAAAAGATCAAGATAGACTCTTTTTTTACTTTGCAAAATCTTTTTTAATTTCTTTTCAAAACTCTCAGAAGTACAAACTGTATCGACGTCAAAGCGCTCTTTTGCACCCTCTATTCCTAAACGCTTTCCAGTCCAAAGTTCTAAACTCTTATCTTTTTTTTGAACAAATAAAATCTCTTTAACAGACTTTTCGCCCTTAAGTAAAACTAAAATAGCGTTATCTTCTTTAAAACCAGTGAGATAATAAAAATCGCTGTCTTGTCTGTAGGGATACTCAGTATCATTTGAGCGTGTTTTTTGAGTTGCGCTAAAAAGCAAAGCGACACTGCTCTTTTTCATTTGAACTAAAAAATCTTCTCGCCTACTTTTGTAGATCTGCTCATCCATTATTGAAGCTCTTTTTGACATTGATTATTGAGCCACATATTTGTTTGTTGCATGACATCATTCAGCGCTGCTTGAAGAGCTTTTACTCCCCCCTGTGCATCGAGCGAAGAAGAAGGAACTTTTTTCTCTATGGTTGTTGCGTAGAGAAGTTTTGAATTGTCGTTTTCAAGAAGTGCAAAATGGATTTTGACTGTTACATACGAGCTTTTCATATCTTCACTAAAATGCTGAATAAACTCTCCAACACTGTATTCAAGGACATAATCTGGCTTTGCAGACGATTTTGCTAATAATACATCTTTAAATATTTTTGTATCCCGTACACTGCTGACAAGTGATAATTCTAATATTTTGTATGGCGCTGCTTCCCAGTTTGAAAGAGCATAGCTTTCAACATTCAGATCTCCTCTTTGGTAGTAGATAGATCGTCCCATAATCGGATCATAACTCACAATATTTTTCAATTGCAACACATCATTTTTGCAAGACAGAGCATTGTAATCTTTCACAACCGATGCAACTTGCAATCTGTACTGCATGCTTGGAGGAACTTTTGTCTGCAAAGAACATCCAGATATTATGAGCACGACCAAACTATATAAAAATATTTTCTTCATCATTTTTCTCCCGGACCTTTTTTAATCTCTTGCTTTTTAAACAGCATATCACTTGGACTTGTTTCATATTTTTTTAAGATGCTATCCATCTCTATCATCACATCTTGCAAAGCACCGAGCGAACTGTTAAGATTTGTCATCGTGCCTTTTGTAATATCTTTGAGATTAAATTCTCCATCATTAATGGCACGTTTAAACTCCGCCATAGAACCCTGAATCACCTTATAACTGCTTGCCACTGAAATCATCGAGGCAGAAACAGTATCCGCAAAATGACCGCTTTTGTCTGCTAGTTGATCTATTTTAGGAAGTGTTTGTGTGTCTAACTTTGTTGTTATACTGTCAAGATGCTCCATCGTGCTGTGGAGATGTTCTATGCTTTTATCATCAAGAAGAGTGTTAAGTCGAGTCATAAACTCATGAGACTCGGCAAGAGTCATCGTCATATTTTTTTGATTTTCTTCTTTTAAAAGTGTATTTGTTCCATCGAGTGTTCCTGAAAGCTTCTCCGTCACTTTTTCTACAGAGTTCTCAAATCTTTGAAAAAGTGATGGTTTTGAACGTATAATCGGATATTTTTCCTCTTCATTTTTAACCAGATCTTTGGAATTTACATCGCCTAAAGAAAGATCAATGAAAACAAGTCCTGTAATTCCCTGTGCATTAAGCGTTGCCGTCGTTGATTCTTTCACCGGAGTCGTAGCCAAGATGGAGATTAAAACCTCTATCTCCTGAGTATTTTTACTGCTTATCTTTATCTCTTCAACTTTTCCTACACTAACACCACGATACTTAACGGGAGAGTTGATATTCAGTCCTGAAACAGATTCATTGAAATAGATAAGATACTCTTTTTGCTTACTTGAATCTGAGGGTTTCATCAACCAATAAATAGAAAATGTCATAGCAACGAGTATGGCTAAAACAATGGAGCCTACAAAAGTATAATTGACTTTATTATTCATATATCTGCCTTAAAAAATGTTTGTATAAAACTATTGTTCATAGAAATGATATCATCTAATTTGCCCTGTGCCACGATAACTTTATTATCAATAATAGCAGCGCGGTCAAGTGTATCATAAATCGATTTGAGATCATGAGAGACCATAACAACAGTGAGACCCAATAAATCTCGCAATTTTAGAATAAGTTTATCAAATTCGCGTGCGGAGATCGGATCAAGTCCTGATGTAGGCTCATCTAAAAATAGCAGTTTTGGATCAAGTGACAAAGCACGAGCTAAAGCCGCTTTTTTCTTCATTCCGCCACTGATCTGTGATGGATAGAGATATGCATCTTTAGGTTTTAAGCCTACAATATCTATTTTATATGCCACAATTTCAGATATGAGATTTTTATCCAGTTTTGTATACTCTTGTAGAGACAGCGCTATATTTTCATACAAGGTCAAAGAGGAAAACAATGCTCCTCCTTGAAATAAAACTCCCCAGTTTTTTCGCAACTCTTGAGCATCATCGTAAGAGATATTTGCCACATCTCGATCAAAAATTTCTATAGAACCGCCACTGACTTCTTGAAGCATCACCATCTCTCGTAAAACCGTACTCTTTCCGCATCCACTCGGTCCAAGGATTCCGTATATTTCCCCTTCATTGATATGAAAGTTAAGTCCTGCATGCACTACATTGGCGCCAAATTGCGTATAAAGATCTTTAACGTCAATTATTTTTTTCATCTAGATACCCAAATTTGTAAAGATGATAGAAAAAACTGCGTCACAAACGATAACCGCAAAAATAGATTCAACAACACTTTTGGTTGTATTGATCCCAATGCTTTGCGTGTCATCTTTCACTAGCATTCCTCGAAATATACCAATAGATGCGATCAAAAAGGCGAAAAAAGGCCCTTTAGCAATGCCCACAAAGAAATGTTTTGCCGCCACTACTTCATTTAAACGGTCTAAAAAAAGTGAAGTTGAGATACCAAGGTCAAGGTTTGCGACAAGCATACCACCTAAAAGTCCAGTGACATCTGAAACAAAAATCAATAATGGCATCATCAACATAAGTGCGATAATGCGAGGAATCACCAAAAATACAATAGGATCAAAACCCATAGTACGCATAGCGTCAAGCTCCTCCGTTATCTTCATAGCGCCTATCTGAGCGGTAAAAGAGGAACCGCTTCTTCCTGCAATAACGATTGCGGTAAGTAAGGGCGCAAGCTCACGAAAGATAGAGATTCCGAGCATATCAACTATAAAAATATTTGCGCCATAGATTTTTAACTGTACAGAGGATTGATATGCCATAACGACACCAACAAGAAAACTCGTCAGGGCAACGATACCAAATGCTTTGATCGCATTTTCATTGATCTCAAAAAAAATCTCTTTATATCGAAGTGATCTTAAATGTTTAAAAAGATAAAAAAATCCATAAGAGATTTGCCCGAAGAAAGAGAGAAATTCAACAAATTTTTTCATCCTTAATATAGCATCTTCACCCAGTTTTTCGATAAATGAAGGTTGATTGTAAATAAATTCTTCTAAATCTAAATGCATGACATGAACTGTTTTAAGAGTGTTTAAAACTTGCTCATTCTTACATGTAAGAGAGAAAGCAAGTTGCTTTTCAGCAAATGTCTGTTCCAACTTATTGATATAGATCGCACCTGCCGTATCTATAGAAGTGATATCATCAAGATTTAAAAAGAGTTCAGATCCATTTCGAAGCTTTGACTCAAGCTCTTTTTCAAAGCTCACTAGAGTATAAAGATTTATTTCACCGGCGAGACTAAAGTCTAACCGATTGTTAGCAAATGAAGAAGTAAAGGAGAGATTTTTTTTAGATAACATACAAAAAAATTTTAAAAATCTCTCTCGAGCAATTTGTTGACTTTGAGTATCGTAATGATTCTATCTGATTGTTTTCCAACGCCATCGATCATAGTTTCGCTATCTTGCATCGTATCGGGCGCTGGTCCGATATCTGATTTTCTGATACGAAGTGCTTCAGTCAGACGATCTATCACAAATCCAGCTACTTCATTGCCATCTTTCATAACGATAAAACGAGTTTCATCTGTATGTTTTTTTGTTTGGAGTCCGAATTTTAATCTCAAATCTATAAGAGGGATTACAGAACCGCGAAGGTTAAAAACACCAAGTACATACGCAGGTGTTTGAGGAACCCTTGTCCAAGAAATAGGTTTGATAATCTCTTGAATATTTAATATAGGCACACTATACTCTTCATCACCTATAATAAATCCAACTAATTGAACAGCATCTTCTAGCTGACTTACAGCGCCGCGACTTTGCTGTTCACTCTGTTTACTGATAATATTTTGTAGTTTATCACTCATTATGCTAACTCCGCTTTAAACTTGATATTTCTTTGTACTACACTTGCTAGATAATCAGATGAGTAAGGTTTCGTGATATATTCTACCATTCCAGACTCAACGCCTCGCATACGGTCAGATTTACTTGTACGTGACGTAACTGCGATGAGAGGAAGGTTTTTATATTTATTGTATTTTTTGATCTCGCCGGCTAGGGTATAACCATCCATTCTCGGCATCTCAATATCTATGAGCATCGCATCAAAATGCGTATCACCCTGTTTTAAGATATTTAACGCTTCTTGACCATCTACGGCTTCAGTAAGAGTTATCCCCATTGGTTCTAAAGCTTTTCTCATAATCGTTCTATCTGTTTTTGAATCATCAACAATCATGACGTTATAATCACTCGCCTTAGTTTTCTCTTTAGATACACCCGCTGATTTTGACTCTATCATCGGTTTTGCTTTTACCCCTTTTGCCATTTGCATAAGTGCAGCAACATCGACGATAAGTGTAACACCGCCATCTCCACGAATAGTCGCTCCCGCAATCCCTTCCATCCCTTTGAGGTATTCTCCAAGAGATTTGATAACGATCTCTTCTTGCCCTACAAGTGAATCGACGATGAGCCCAAGTTTACTCTCTGCAAGACCAAGAACAACGACATACGCATGTTCAGCGGCATCGATAATACGCTCAACTTCAAAAATATCGCCAATATGCACAAGTGAAAGAACATCATTTCTCAGTCTCATAACAGAGCGGTTATCCACCGTGTAAATCTCATCTTTAGAGATACGCACAGTTTCTAAAACAGACGCAAGAGGAATAGCATAATACTCCTCTTGCACACCAACAAGAAGTGCTTGAATAATAGCGAGGGTCAAAGGAATCTTCAATTTAATCGAAGTTCCACGTCCCACTTCACTGTCGATGTCGATGATACCATTGAGTTTTTCGATATTTGTTTTAACAACGTCCATGCCAACACCACGTCCAGAGACACTTGTAACTTGTGCAGCTGTTGAAAAACCTGGTCTAAAAATAAGAGCAAAGGCTTCTTTGTCAGTCATTGCTTCTGCTTCTTTTTCTGTAATAACCCCTTTTTCTAAGGACTTATTTTTAAGCATAACAGGATCAAGACCTTTTCCATCATCATCAATTTGCACGACAATATGGTTTCCTTCATTGTAAGCTTTTAGAATGATAGTACCTGTTTCAGATTTACCAAGGGCAATACGATCAGTAATAGACTCAATCCCATGGTCACAAGAGTTACGGATGATATGAACTAGCGGATCGCCAATCTCTTCAACAATTGACTTATCAAGTTCAGTCTCTTCTCCAAAAATCTCTAAGTCTATCTTTTTATTTAACTCACGTGAAAGGTCGCGAATCATACGTGGGAATTTATTGAAAACTTTCCCTATCGGAAGCATTCTTGTTTTCATAACTGCGATTTGAAGATCAGTTGTTACCAAAGAAACGATAGAAACAACTTGGTTCAATTCTTCTAAGAACTCTTCCCCTTCGTAACGCTCTTCAACATCTACATTGATCTTGATAAGACGGTTTTTTGCAAGCACTAGCTCGCCGATAAGGTTCATGAGGTGGTCAAGTCTTTTGACATCAACACGAATAGTCTGTTCAACTGTGGTTGCGTTCCCTTTTGCAGGAGCGGCCGCTTTTGCATCTTCAGAATGTTCTTCCGTTTGTCTTTTTGGAGGCATCGGTGGTTTTACTACCACTGCATTTGTTTGTGGAACTGGCTCTTTTTTTGGCTCTTCTTCATCGCCTTGTGGCATCTGTGGAACGGCTTCGCCTGCAGCTTGTTTAGCTTTTCTTTTTTTCTGATCTTCTACTTGTCTTTGTGCTAGAAGTCTTTCTATCTCAGCTTCAACCTCATCATCACTCATATTGTCATAATCAGGTTCTTCTTCAGGGGCTTCTTCTTCTAGCTCTTCTTCCTCTGTTTCTTCTTCTCTACTTTCTTCTTTTGGAGATTCTGTCACAGAAGTGCCATTGGACTTTGCATCAAGTCTCACAACGCACATGGAAACGTCCACACCTGCATCCGCACCAGTGTCACGGATTGTATTTAAAAGTTCTTTCATGAGATCAATAGATTCTAAAACGACATCCATAACATCAGGCGTTAGTAATAAATCTCCATGTCTTGCTTTATTTAAAATATCTTCCATATGGTGAGTAAGATGGGTCAAAACATCAAAGTTTAAAAATGATGAGGCACCTTTCACTGTGTGGGCAACACGAAAAATACGATTGAGAAGTTCTAAATCCTCAGGATTTGTCTCCAACAACACAAGGTCTTGATCCAATTGTTCTAAAAGCTCGAAAGATTCAATTAAAAAATCTTGTAATATCTCTTGAAATTCATCCATAAACTACTCTCCTACTTCATATGTGCACGAACAACGCGTGCGACTTCACCGTAAAACACATTAGCGTCAAACTTAACCAAGTAGGCTTCAGCACCAGCATCTTTGCCACGCATTTCACTAAAATGATCACTAATCGATGAATTAAACACTATTGGAATATTTTTAAATCTTCCATCTTCTTTAACATTTGCAGCAAAATGAAAACCATCCATCAAAGGCATCTCAATATCAGAGATAATGAGTTTAAGATGATTTGCTATTCCCTCTTCGTACATCGCGTAGATATCATCGAGTTTTTCAAGCCCATCTTGTCCATCACTTGCTTCTACTACATCAAAGCCCATCTTTTCAAGAGCATCTTTTACTATTTTTCTCGCAGTTGAACTATCATCAAGTAACAATACAAGTCCTCCAAAAGTATCAAGATCTTGAGGAATATTTCCAGTATTTGGTTTATACAATCCCAAATCTTGAACAACTGCCTCTAAGTCAAGAATCAAGAGTACCGCATCATCTTCGATACGTGTCACGCCCGTTATCTTACTGCCATCAAATCCATCGCCACCAGAAACAAAAGAAGCAGGTTCTATATCTTTCCAGTTTATACGGCGAATACGTCTTGCTTCATGAACGATGAAACCTATAAGAACGTTGTTAAATTCAGCAATAATGACACGCGCATTTTTTCCAGCATCTTCAGGAACATTCACACCCATCCAACTAGCTAAATTCACAACAGGAATGACAACACCACGAAGATCAAAAATACCTTCTATAAATTCCGGAACTCCCGGAAGTTCTGTTAAAGAGGGAACACGAATAATTTCCCGAACTTTAGCGACATTGACACCGTAAATCCCCTCATATACTTCATCATCTTCTTGTTTGAAGATACGAAAGTCCACAAGTTCCATCTCATTACTGCCAACTTTTAATGTTGCATTTTCTTTCATTCACCTGACTCCTTAGAGATCTTAGCCTCTAATACTAGCTCTTCTTGCGAGGATTGTACAATAAAGTATCTTTGATTACAAGCAAAAGCAGCCAAATTAATATAGGTAAAATTACCTACTTTAAAGCTTCTATTTTGATGAAAATGTCCCTCTATAAAATAATCACAACTATTAGAAAATCTTTTAGCTAGACGCGTTGTAATGTATTTTTTAAAACCTTCAAAATAATTACAATCTTCTTTTTTTTGAAGATATGTATCGAGTTTTCTTAAGATAATATGATTTCCCAAAAGGTCAATGTATTTCAAACAAGTAAGTATAAAACGGTTTCGAATCAAAGAGGTGTATATTTTATACCCCAAGTCCTCACTAAAATCACCGTGAGCGAGTAAAATCTTCTTATCATTATATTGACATGAGAGAGGCTGAGAGGCAAGCGGATAGATCTTGACATTTAGAAAAACATTATCTAAACAAAAGTCATGATTGCCCTCTAAGTAAATCACTTCTATCTTCTGAGCAATAGAGTTTACGAGATCTATCATCAGTTGGTTTACATGTAAGGTATAAGTGATAGGTCCAAAAAGAGTATCGAAAATATCACCCATCAAGATGAGTTGTGAGGGTTTTAAAACACCTGAATCTATCTCTTCAAATAAAGACTTTAATTCAGGGCGATACGAGGAATAGTGAGCATCTGAGATGACAAATGCTCCCTCTTTAATTTCAAAACTATGGGACATACGCTATTGCTGGCAAAGCCGTATGTTCATCATATCCCATCATCAGATTTGCATTTGCAATAGCTGCTGAAGATGCACCTTTTAAAAGATTATCAATTGCTGATGAGATAAAAAGAGTATTGCCGTTTCTTTTTGCATAGATATCGCAAAAATGGGTTCCTGCAACACTTTTCATGTCCACTGGATTTTCCCTCACACGTACAAATCTTTCATCTTTGTAATACTCTTTTAATACAGCAATCGGATCAAAATCTCCGCTTACTTGCATATAAATAGATGAGACCATGCCTCTTGTTGCAGGAACTAAATGAGGCACAAAACTTACATCACAAAAGTCGATACCAAGTTTTTCAGCGATCTCTGGAGCATGACGATGTCCTAAAGGATTGTAAGCAAAAAAGTTATCGTTGACATTAACAAAATGGGTCACGTCACTGAGTTTTTTGCCCGCTCCACTCACTCCGCTTTTTGCATCGACGATAAAAGCTGAATTCTCTTTTTTGTATTTCATAAACGGTAAAGCCCCAAGAATTACACTTGTCGGATAACATCCAGGATTTGCAATAAGACTTGCGCTCTTTATTTTTTCACGAAAAAGTTCAGGCAAGCCATACACTGCGTGAATAAGGTTTTCTTTATCGGTATGCTCACAATAATGCTTCTCATACACATCAAGCTCAAGTCTATAATCAGCTGAAAGATCGACGACTTTTAAGCCTTTTTCTAAAAGAGGCTTCACATATGCCATCGCAGTTTGATGAGGAAGCGCCAAAAAGACTAATTCACTCACTTTTACCACCTCATCAATATCTGCTTTTTGAACATCACATTCATAAACGCCGGCAAGGGATGGATGCAACTGGGCTAAAGTCATATTTCCCTCACTGTTTGCAACGTAAGTGATTTTAAAATTTGGATGATTGATAAGAATTTTTAAAAGTTCAAGCCCCGTGTATCCACTTGCTCCTATAATAGCTACATTAGTGACATTCAAAGACGATCTCCTGATATTTTACTGATTCAATCTCAAACTCTTTCACACCATTTGGAAGTTTCACTTTGACTTCATCTCCTTCTTCTCGTCCCAATAGCTGTTTTGCAAGTGGAGAGTTAAATGAGATTAAACCGATATCCGGATTGCTTTCACATCCGCCGACAATAGTGTAAGTTTTCTCTTCACCGCTTGCCATGTCACTTAAAGTTACCGTTGAACCAAAGCTCACACGTGAATGTTCAAGTTCACTTGGATTGACAATCTGCGCATTCGAGATCATTTCAGCAATCTCGATCATTCTTCCATCGATGAGTCTTTGTTTCTCTTTTGAAGCGTGATACTCAGCATTTTCTTTTAAGTCGCCATGTTCTAAAGCTTCTTCTATATCTTTTACAGTTTGCGGACGCTCTACCATTTTAAGGTAAGTTAGTTCAGCTTGAAGTTTTTCATATCCATATTTTGTCATAGGTTCTTGTATTGTCATTATTTCTCTTTTTTCATATTTTATTGAAAGGATTATATCAAAAATTTAAAACAAAGTTTTGTTATAATCTGTATGAACTATAAACTTCTATAGAGGATATTTTGTGCATATATATAAACAGCTTAGAGAGGCTTATAATAATTTAACGCTTTCCATCCTTGGAGTCATAGCTAATGCTGCTGTTTTTATTTTTATTTTTTTCGGACATACAAACAACACTATTCTCATTATCTGGGGAATCTCTATCCTCTTAATTTCCGCATTTCGTTACCTTAGTTTATTAAAGTATAAAACCGATAAAACTCCTTTATATGTAGATAAATGGCAAAAGTTACTTTTTATCGGTATTGTTTTATCTGCGCTAAGCTGGGGAATTACCCCCTTTCTTTTTTTTGTTCATGGAAACTATATATATCAAATGGTACTTATTGTTATATTAGCTGGACTGAGTGCTGGTAGTATTAGTACTCTAGCTCACATGCGTCTCAATATTCAACTCTATTTACTTATCGTCCTTATCCCTCTTATCGTAGAACTTCTTTTGCAAAGAACTGAAATACACAATGATATAGCCATACTTGTTTCACTCTATCTTCTACTTTTACTCACTGTTGCAAAAAAATTCAATCAAACGTATCTCGATTCTATCACATCACAGTTGATGTTTGAACAAAAAAAAGAGGAATTTTTAGAGTCTGAACAAAAGTTTAAAGCGATCTTCAATAGTGTTCCCATAGGAATATTATTTTATGATACGAATCTCATCATTCAAGAAGTCAATGATAATTTTGTCGATTTTCTTGCAGCTCCTAAAGATTTTCTCATCGGCTTAGATCTTGAAAAAAGTCGAGACAGAAGTCTCATGCCTGCATTTAAAGCACCCCTTGATGGGATTTGTGGATTTTACGAGGGAGAGTACACAACACTTTATAGACAAAAAGATTTATGGGTCTCCATGAGTACTTCTCCCCTTCGTAACAGTGAAAATAAAATCATCGGCGCAGTTGGTATCATTGCTGATATTACCCAGAGGATGTTAACCCAACTTCAAATAGAACACCAAGCCCACCATGATACGCTCACAGATATCCCAAATAGAGCAAACTTAAAACGAGAGATCGCTAAAAATATCATCCGTTTCCAAAGACATGGAGTGATCTTTGCAATTATTTTTTTGGATCTTGACCATTTTAAAAATATCAATGACTCTTTGGGACATGACGTGGGTGACAAGCTTTTAGTACAGACTGCCACTCGTCTTAAAGAAACGATAAGAGAAGAAGATATGGTAGCTCGCATCGGTGGAGATGAGTTTGTTGTTCTGCTTCCTGATCTCTCTGCAGATGAATTTGAGGCTGCAAAAAGTGCGGAGAACGTCTCTCAAAAAATTCACGAAACTTTACGCACCCCTTTTTTGGTCGATGGATATACACTCAATATATCTTCAAGCCTCGGTATCACTCTTATAAATACTCTTTCCCAAAGTGAAGACGACCTTCTAAAACACGCCGATATCGCGATGTATGAATCAAAAAAAGAGGGAAGAAATACTACGAGATTTTATCAAGAGAGTATGGATCAATGGATTAAAAGACGTCTTGAAGTGGAAAATGAACTCAAAAATGCTATTAAAAATAATGAACTCAGACTTGTTTATCAGCCTATTATCGAATTTGAAACATCTAAGGTCATTGGGATGGAAGCACTTATAAGATGGAAAAGCCAAAAGCTCGGCGATATGTATCCAGATGAGTTTATCACTATCGCAGAAGAGAGCGGGATGATTTTATCCATTGGAGAATGGGTCTTGCAAGAAGCTGTGAGTCAGTTTATAACTTGGCAAAAGAAGTTTGCACATACAACTGACTTGAAAAAGATCGCCGTCAATGTCAGCGTCCACCAATTTAACGCTCCTGATTTTTTAACGCAAGTTGAAAATATCTTAACCCAAAGCGGCATTAAAAAAGAACATCTTGAGCTTGAACTCACAGAGTCTATTATCGTAAAAGATATCTCAGGTGTACGAGCTAAGATGCAACAACTTCGTGATCTTGGCGTTAATCTTTCTATAGATGATTTTGGAACGGGGTATTCTTCACTCTCATATCTCAAGAAACTCCCTTTTACAACACTCAAAATCGATAAATCTTTTACTCAGGATATTGGACATGATATCGATGACAAAGAGCTTATCAGCACCATTATCACCATCGCCGAAAACTTCAACCTCGAAGTGGTCATCGAGGGTGTTGAGACTTATGAGCAGTATGCTTTTGTGAATGAAAGAAAAGCAACATTTATGCAAGGGTATTTTTGTTCTAAACCTATGGAAAAAGAGAGTTTCGAAGCGATGCTTACATTAACTAATGGAATTTGTCCCGTAATGACTGATGCACAAACAAATACAAAGGAAAAAATATGAAAATCAAAAATATACTGATCGCGTTTACACTTTTAGGTTCTCTAACATCGCTTCTTGCTCAAAGTTCTTTTGAAACACAAGAGAAAAAAACAGCACTTTCTGCGCTCAAAGATGCAAAGCACGCACAGCAAAAAAAAGTGCAAAAAACAACAACTCAACCAGTGATGAAACAATATGATTCATACGATTCTAAAGAAGTTCAAAGCTATAAAAATAACAATTCAGGACAGATGCAAGTCAAAATCCCGACGCATTAATCCTCTATCAAACTCATCTTAGAGAGATCAAAAGTCATCTTTATTTGCTTACATGTAAAGAGAAGATGGCACCCTTTTTTTGAGATACTTTGAGGCTCTTGGAGATTTTCTAAAAGTATCATCATCTCTTTTGTTGTAGGATCATAAACATTTAAACTATCCTTACATGTAAAGAAAATCCGTCCGCCGCCACAGCCATCGCCGATAATTCCCTCACACCAGCTTGTCGCACCAAAGGGCACAATTACCGTAAAATCCATTATTTTTTCCCTGTAAGTTTTAAGACTGCCTGAGAACACATGGCAAAACCAAATGCTCCCGTGACACCCATAAAACTCCCCTTTGCTTTGATAAGTGCTGGCTCACTTGAAAAGATAACCGTATAGTTTTTGTCAAACTTTCGCTTTTTAAGTTCATAGCGTATCTTCGCGCCAAATCTGTCTCCATGAGTTTTCCAGATCGTCGCAACTTCTATCTTTGTCGGGTCTAACCTTTTTGCAGAACCCACAGCAGAGATCAGTTTTTTATAGGTTTTTTGAGCCAAATACAACTTTGCGTGGATATCATCTATCGCATCTAAAACAAGATCATACTCATCAAAATCCACACTGTCTATCCACTCTTTATCGACCCTTATATGTAAGGCTTTTACAGTTGGATAATGCTGTTTGAGTGCTTCAACTTTCGACTCTCCAAGATGGAGTTCCGACCACATTTGACGGTTTTGATTTGTTTCATCATAAGTGTCACAATCCACAATGGTAATGTCTGTGATACCTGTTCTCACTAAACAATCAAGACACACACTCCCTACTCCACCAACTCCCAAAAGAAGGATTTTTGCGTTTTGAAGTTTGGCAAAATCATCGCCAAAAAGCATCTCGCTTCTTGTGTATCTCAAAGCCATTCTTCCAACATTTCCATAGAATGATACGCACTCAAGTCCATATGAACAGGTGTAAGGGAGATAAACCCGCTCTCTATGGCATCATAATCACACAGCCCTTTTTTATCCACTCTTGGTTTAAATGCCAAAGGATGCAACCCAAGCCAATAAAATTCTTCGCCTCGAGGATTACGATGCAGATGCGCGTCATTGGCGTAAAATCTATATCCTGCATAAGTCACAACCATCTTTGCTTCATGTACGCCTGAGGGAATATTGATATTTAAAAACTCTCTGTGAGGAAGTGGAAAAGTGCCCTCAGCTATCTTTATAACAAGTTCTCTTATCGTCTTTGCTGCTAAAGAATAGTCATTGTTTGAAACAGCAAAATCCACAACTTGAGAGATAGCGATTGCAGGCACATCATGAAGTACCGCTTCCATCGCTCCCGCGCAAGTCCCTGAGTAGGTAATATCCTCACCCATATTTGAACCGCGGTTAATTCCGCTTATAACAAGGTCTGGTTTTGTCCCCTCAAAAAGAGAGTTAAGAGCCAAATAGATACAATCCGCAGGAGTGCCATCATCAAGCTTATAAAACCCGTCGTCCACGCCAATAAAACGCAAAGGTCTTGTCAAAGTAAGCGAGTGCGCACAAGCCGATTTTTCCGTCGCAGGTGCTACAATCGTAAGCTCTGAAATATCTTTGAGCGCATCTATCAAAGTGCGCAAACCTTTTGCTTCATAGCCATCATCATTTGTTATCAGTATCTTTAATTTTTTCATGATGTGATTTTACTATATTATTATCGTAACTACAGATTTTATTTTTTAACGCTCCATTTTTAAAGAAAATAAAAATCCTATTGCTAAACTCACAATCGTTACACTATAAAGTACGTTATATCCAAAATTATCTACAATCAAAGCACCTAAAATAGGAAAAAAAAGCCCTATTGATGTCAGATTTGACTGCAAAGCAATATAAACGGGACGCTTATTTTGAGGAGCTAAGATAAGGATCATATTTGAAAAAGCGAGACGAAGTCCATCCATTGCAGCGCCAATGAGAAAAAATACGGCAAAATAAACTTCAGCTCTCTTACTCAGTAACAAAAGCAAAATCGCGCTAGCATGTAAGGCAAACCCAATCCATACTATAAGACGATTTGAAGAAAGATATCCCCATAAAATATTACTCAGCATTCCACCAACCATCTGCGCGGTGATAAGTCCGCCGATAACAAAACCACTAAGTGCGATATGATGTTTGGCATCTAAAATTATAAATGGCAAAGAGAGAAGATAAGTGTAAGAGATTAGATACACAATAATCTGTTTTTGAAGAGCATCATCATTTTTGAGGATTTTAAAACTATTTTTTAAAAAATGAAGAAACTTTTCCTCTTTTTGCGTCACTTGCTCTTTTATAGGTTCAGGTATAGTGGCAAAGGCGTAGATGCCAAGAAGCATCAAAAGAGCGCTGAGCATATAAAGCATTCCGTAAGAATCAGGTGCCTTAGACGTAGACATCACAACACCCGCAATCCCTCCACTAATGATGGAACCAAGCCCCATAAAAAACTGTCTGTTTGCTATAACACGTCCGCGCACTTTGTGAGAAAATACTTTGGCAACCACTTCATTAAAATAAACCGTACCAAATCCCGCGGCAAAAGAGAAGATAAAAAGCCCTATTCCTATGCTTGCAAGGGCGATGTTTGGATGCTTTTCACCGAAAAAGAAGATAACAAAACCTATACCAAACCAAGATAAAAAACGTGCAGCAAAAACGCGGTGGAGATAGGGCATCATTCGAGGATAACTCTGCGCGTAAAAAGCTGCAAAAAGCTGGACTAAAATAGAACCCCCTTTAATAAGAGAAGTAAAAAAACCTATAAGAAGATGTGAACCTCCAAAAAAGCTAACCATGAGAGGCAGTATCGTTGAGGGTTCAGCAATAGTTGTAGCAACAGAAATAAAAAAGCCATGAATGGCGTACTTTTTATTGTTTGAAAGAGGTTTTTTCAAATCTTAGATTGCACCGTTATCTTCGTTGCTTCAAAAAGTTCTGCCGCTTTTTGGATCATCGGCTCTTCTAAGATTGAGGCGCCGTCAAACTCTTTGATGGATTCATCGCCCTGCGAACAGTTTGCAACACAGCTTCCAGTTCCTACTTCACTCTCTTCGACCATTGAAGAAACCTGAAGAATCTCTTCAGGTGCTTCAAACTTTGGGCGGCTTGGTTCCTCTTGCTTTGTACATGGAAGATTTTTCATCACAGTTTCAAAGCCAAACACTTCACGTACAAGCTGTTTTATCACACTGAAACCATGTCCAAGCGCTTTTTTACACTCTTCATCCACACAGCTTTCCCATGTCAAAATACCATCAACAAATGAGACAAAACAGATATGTTTTACAAAACATTCTCCAAGCTGTATATTTCTATCCATAATAGTTGCGACTAATTTCTCGTAAAGTTCTAAAGATGGATCTTCTTCTACATATAAAGTCTCGTCCTGCCATAACGCCTCTTCTTCATGCAAAGTGCCTTTTAGGTGCGAAGGTTCTTCTATTGATAGTTCAGGCTCGCTCATCTGTGGTTCTGGTATCTTCTCTTCAGCGAGAGAAGGTTCAACTTCACTTACTTTTAGTTCGCTTGGTTTTATCTCTGCGATTTTAGAAACGGGAATATCAAGATTCACGATATCCACGCGCTTCACCTCTTTTTGCAAAGACTCGATCATCTGGTCTATCTCTTTGATACGAAGCGCTTCGACCATTTTGAAAAGTATCAAGGAAAGCACAAAACCTCCATCAGCGTTCATATAAAAGAGTGTTTTAGAATCGCTTAAAATTCTAAAAAATCTATCAAGAATCAAAGTAGAAAAAAGCGCATCTTGCTCAAACATCCGCTCTTTTAGATAGATAATGAGTTCATCAACGACCATTTCAGCTTCATACTCTTCAAGCAGTTTTGCTATCTCAACGAGTGCGGCATAATCTTTTTTAAACACCGCTTTGAAGATATTTGCGATGAAATGTGGATCGACAAGTCCTAGCATATCGGTGACAGTTTTAACATCTACAAAATTTTTAGAGTAGATGATCGCCTGATCTAAAAGTGTGAGCGTATCACGAAGGCTTCCGTTTCCGCTACGTGCCAAAATCTCGAGTGCTTGAGGTTCATATTCTATGTTTTCAAGATGCAAAATATGAGAAAGATGTTGTACCACTTTCACGCTCGAGATACGCTTAAAACGAAAATGCTGAGTACGTGAGAGAATGGTTGCTGGAAGTTTGAGCGGATCGGTCGTTGCTAAGATAAATTTCACATATTCAGGCGGCTCTTCAAGCGTTTTTAAAAGCGCGTTAAAGGCCTGAGGCGTGAGCATATGAACCTCATCGATGATGAAGATCTTATATGCCGCTGAGGCTGGTTTGTACTTTGTTTGCTCGACAAGATCACGAATGTCGTCAATCCCGCGATTTGACGCGGCGTCCATCTCTATGATATCCATATGACGGTTTTGTGCGGCCATCACACAGTGAGTACAAACACCGCAAGGATTAGAGGTCGGGCCATTATCGCAGATAAGTGCTTTTGCAAAAATACGTGCTGTGGAGGTTTTTCCGCTCCCTCGAAGACCTGAAAAAAGGTAGGCATGAGAGAGTCTTTTTGAATCAAGAGCGAGTGAAAGTGTTTGAGATATCGATTCTTGCCCTATCAACTCGTCAAAACTGTTTGGACGGTATTTGAGTGCCAATACTTCTGAATTTTCTTTCACATCACGCTCCCATATATTTTAGAGGATTCTATCATTAAAAAAATTAAGAGTTACTATAAAACCAAGAGAAAAAGAGTATAATTTTTGCTCAAAATCTCTTAAACGAGATCGTGTATTTGGTGTCTGTGTTTGAATATTTTCAAACTTTTCAGAGTGACTTTTAGAGCACTTTTTTTATTTTTTTTGTAAGAGGAATGAATGAAAATTTCTGATATTAAATTAGAAATGGAACTGTACGGCGTTGATTTGGAAGATATAACTGAAATCTTGGAAATTTGTAAAGCTCAGGGTTATGATACACAAGCCCTCGATGAGGAGCTTGAAAAAAAAGGTTATGAACCTATTTTCTCTGTTCACTATGATGAAGATGAAGATGACGAGGATGAATATCCCACAGTTCAAAAATTTACTCATAAAAAAAATTACATAGATTAAAGAACTATTATGAACAATAAACAACTTGTCAGTGAGTATTATGCTATGTGGAATAGCCATGATTTCTCAAAGGCAGAACAACTACTAGACAACGATATTCGGTTTCATGGTTCACTTGATATCGTAGCAAATGGAATAGAAGGTTTTAAAGACTACGCAGTCATACTTTTTGAAGCATTTCCAAATCTTTATCATGCAGTGGAAATGGTAGTTTCAGAGGACAATCTTGCTGCGGCTTACGTTACCTATTCTGGCACGCATGCAGGAAAACTGTTAAACTATGAAGCGACAAAAAAACGTATCTGTTACTCAGGTGCCTCTTTTTTTCATTTTAAAAATGGAAAAATTTCCAGTATAAACGTCTTGGGTGACTTACACTCTCTTTATAAACAGATTAGTCAAGCCTAAAAGGGCTTGACTCTATATTATTGTGCTAATACAGATTTTTCCTAGCTCTTTTTTTGCACACTTCTTTTGAAGCGAAAGAATGGCATTGATATCTTCTGTATCTTTTTTTGTCTTTGCTTTGACAACAACAACAGAAGCACTCACACTTAAAAGATCAAACTCTTTGGTATTTCCATCTCTGTCTTTTGCAATGATATGACCTCTGTCTATATCCTCTTTAGTATAAAAAGCTTTTACATCCTCTGCAAACTTGGCAATGATCTCTTTGATATCTTCGATATATTTCATTTGATCTTTTTTACGAAACTCTACTGCGACAAAAAAATCATCTCCGCCAATATGCGCTTTAAAAAACTCAACTGAGAGATTTTGTCTCAAGATATCAGCAAAAAGCATAATCACTCTGTCTCCATTTCTAAAGCCATAGTTGTCGTTATAGGCTTTAAAATTATCTAGATCAAAATAGCAAAGAAGAGAGTTTTCATCACTAAGATGAGCCAGATATCTCTCGATAGTAATATTTCCAGGAAGCTTTGTTAGAGGATTTTGTTCTCTTGCGTAAACAATATTTTGCTCATTCATAATCGTAATAATTGCACGGGCAGACAAAAAACCCAAATATCTGGAATTTTTAGTTATTAAGATCCCGACAGATTCCGGATTATTTGAAAAGAGTTCTATTATAGTTGTAATATCACTACTGAGATCAGCACTACCGCAAGGCGTCATGAGATTTTTCAACTTTGTCTTTTCTGTAAACTCATTATTTAAAAGTGACATACCAAAGGGAGAATAAAGAAAATTTTTGAGCTCATCCTCTTGTAAAACACCTAATGTTTCTCCCAAAGAGTTAACGATTGGGATAATACTGACATCTGGATTATCTTTTAAATATTTTACTACTTCAGAGGTTTTGGTTTTAATATCAAAAGCTTTGGCTTTATCGATGTATGAGAGTGTTTGATGATTGATCTCTTTGGTTCTCTTATCACTTTTTAGAATCTCTTTTATATGTTCATATTTATGCTGTATCTCTTTTGTGTTGAGTGTTGGTCTTTGGACAAGATACCCTTGAACAAAATGACATCCAATATCTCTACATGTAAGCAGTTCCGCCCTTGTTTCTACTCCCTCGGCAACGACCTTTATGCCAAACTGAATCGCAAGGTTTGTAATGTTTCGAACCAGCAGTTTTTTCTTGATATTATTTTCTATATTACTTAAAAAAAATCTGTCGATTTTGATAACTTCAGGCGTACTTTCATAAAGAAGCTTATATCCAGAGTGTCCGATCCCAAAATCATCAATAGCAATACAAAAATCCTCATCCTGATAATGTTGAAGTACCGTTGAAATATCACACTCTTGCGTTATCTCATGACGTTCTGAAATCTCAAAACAGAGATTGTCTTTTGGAATATTGAATTTTTCAAGTAATTTTTTCGTATTGCCATGCGAGTAGTTCTGCATCTCAAAAAGACGGTTATCAAGATTATAAAAGAGTTTTATTTTTTCATAATTTTCTATTGTAATAAATTTTTTAAATGCTATTTCTCTTAATCTAATATCAAAAGGATAAAGCATTCCCTCTTTGTACACTTTATCAAAAAGAGAAAAAATCGACTTAAACCCTGCATCTTCTACGTTACGTAGAAGTGCTTCCACTGCATAAATCTTACCAGTGTTAATATTGAGAATAGGCTGAAAAGCGATATCTAAAACTTCTAATCTGTCTAACCATATCTGTGTGAGTTCTGTTTGCATAAGCGCAATATAGCAAACTGTGATTTCAAAATGATTACAGACGTTTTACTGAAATTTTTAAAGTCCTGGAGCTTTCCACATGGAAGTTGTCACACCCTCTTCTACAAGACGAAGTTGAGCTTTATACGCGAGTTCAAACTTTTCTTTTTGCTCATCATAGATCTTTTTATTTTCCAAATTTGGCTCATAAGTTTTGTCCCATACGACTAACTCTTTAGAAGCTGAGATTAAATCTTTATAAATTCCCACGCCCACACCAGCAGCCATCGCCGCACCTAAAGCTGTAGCTTCAGTCACTTTTGGAATTTTTACTTTGCATCCAGTCACATCTGCGAGTATCTGCGACCACAACGCACCTTTGCTAGCACCTCCGGCAAAGACGATCGTGTCTATTTCAATGCCACTAAACTTCTTGATTTTATCCAGATTAATACTTGAAACTATTGCGGCATTTTCTTGCAGACTTCGAAACATTGAAAAACGGTTACATGTAAGCGCGTCAAGTGAAAGATTTAAAAAGCTTGGAGCCGCGTGAATCCACTTTCCATAGTTCATAGAGTCTGAAAATATCGGGATGATTCCGTAAGATCCAGCTGGAATTTTTGCAGCTTTTTCATCTAAAACTGCGTAAGTATCTATCCCTCTTTGCTCGGCTTCTATTTTTTCCATCTCACAAAAAGCATCTCGAAACCAGCGCATGATAAGCCCTGAGAAAAAAGTGATTCCCTCTGCTTGAGATTGTTCGGCTACAACATGCGGATTCACACGAACCGACATATCTTTTGGAGGAGTCAAGTCGCTTGGAATGTTGACAACCTGCTGCCAAAACGATCCGCCAAGTACAGCAACATCTCCGAGATTGACCACGCCAAGACCTGCACAGCCGAGTTGAACATCGCCGCCACCCATTACGACTTTTGTATTTTTTGAGAGTCCTGTTTCTTTGGAAGCCTTTTGGCTCACAGTTCCCATAAGCGTGCCGACTTCTAAGCATGGAGGCAAAATATCATCTTTAATTCCCACTTTTTTAGCCATCGAAGGATCCCAGTTGCGTTCTTTTAAAGAAAAAATTCCCGTTGTTCCGCCGTTACTTGGGTCTGTCGCTAAAATACCGCTGAGGCGAAAAAGTATCCAATCGCCTATCATGGAGATAGCAGCTACTTTTTCATACAGATCAGGTTTGTTATTTTGAAGCCATAGTATTCGAGGAAGTGCGCCAAGAGCGAAGGTTTGACCAGAAGTCTCGTAAAACTCAGCTTCCATATCTGGAAAGTTTTCTTTGAGATATCGTACCTCTTTGTCTGCTCTTGCATCCACATTTGCTACTGCAAAGAGTTCATTTCCATCGTTGTCGTAAAGAACAATCCCCTCACGCATACTTGTCGCAGAGAGTGCTATGATATCTTCGCCACTAAGATTTGCAAGTGCTAAAGAGTCACGAATACACTTACATGTAAGACCCCAATTATTCTCACAATCAAAACTCATAGAGTTAGGCACACCGCCCTCTTGCGAGTGCGTCCACTCACTTTGAGAGACACTTATCTGATTGCCCTTAGTATCAAAAATCACCGCACGAACACTGCCAGTTCCAGCATCAATCGCCATTAAGTAGGACATTATTTTCTCAGTTTCGCTTGTTCAAGTTCCCAGTATTCCATCGCAAAACTCTCGGCTACGTTGATACTTTTGTATCCGCCAAGCTGATCGGCTCGAAGAACGGCGAGCATCGTATGTTCAACGATATCATTGATGATAGAAGCCTCTTTTTCATTTTTTCCAAAACAGATAATTCCATAATCTTTTACAACGGCGTAGTTTGGAGCAGGATTTAAGCATATCTCATTTGTGGCAAAAGTTTCAAAATACTCTATATATTTTGCTTCATATGTTTCTATCGCAACTTCAAAATTATCATCGCTAAGCACTAAAGGCATCCGTTTTGTTCTGATAATATGCTCAGGTGTGAGCACTCCTCTACATGTAAAATGCTCCAAATCTTCTTGCGTGGCATAAGTATATGCAAGGTTCGATCTGTTTACATGTAAGACAACAGGAAAGCCTTTATGCTCACAAAGAAGATGTTGGAGTTTTTTCAGATCAATCTTTTTTTTAGAGTTTGAAAGTTTGAGTGTTACTTTTGCATTTTCTGCCAAGAATTCTTCAGCTTTTGTGACGGCATCTATCATTTTTGTATAAGAGATTTTTGGCTCATCATCAAAAGTAAAAATTCCATGATTATGCAAGATAATCCCCTCACATTTTGACCAATCTAAATCTTTCGTTTTTATATAAATCTTCTGAGCCAAAAGAAATCCCGGCATCACATAAGGAATGATCAGAAAATTCGGATAGAGTTTTTGAATATTTTCAATACCATTTACTGAATTTGAAATAGTCACAACTGCATCTGCATGTGTATGATCGACAAATTTAAAAGGGATAATGGCGTGTAATATGGCTTCGACCGAAGGGTTTGGAGCAGTTTTATCTATCATCGCGGCTTTTTGCCCGCTTACCATATCGGTGTCACTAAGTGTCGGCAGGTTTGCCATTTCCCAGAGCGCTTCAAGTTTTACAGGTGCGAAACCCTCCGCTTTAATACTTACGAGATCCCAACCACTGCCTTTGACATAGAGGATATCTTCATCATCCACTTCCACTTTTACAGAAGTGTTTCCGCCTCCATGAAGCACAAGTTCATCGCTTTGACCCAAAAGGTTTGAAGTATAAACTCTTAACTCTAAATCACTCGTAAAATTTTTTGATTCTTCATCAGACCAAAGATTTTTCATCTTTTAGCCTAAAACTTCGAGTTCGTCTGTATATTTACTTTCGCAATATGGCTCATAACTCGATTTGTAAACTGCGTAATGTGCAGAATTTCTGTGTCCATCAAGCGCTTTTTCATCTCTCCAGCTCTCATACGCCATAAATTTTTCTGGCTTGTTTTCATACTGAAAAATCTCATAAAAGATACAGCCCTCTTCTGCTTTTGAAGGTTCGACCATCGCGCTTAAAAGCTTTTTCATCATCTCTATTGCCTCTGGTTTTGCTATAAAAGTTACACGTTTTGTAATTGCCATTTTTTGTTCCTAATTTTTTATAATTTTAACCATTTTTTAGCAATACTTCGAAGTGCTTCAGGGTTTTCTGAGGCAAAAAATTTGATCTCTGGGTTTGGATAACGCTCTATAAAATCAAACTCTTTTTCCAAATACTGAGCAATCGCATCACCGGAATGGATCAACTGACAATCTCTGCCGAAATAGTTTTGTAAAGCGGGTGCGATAAGTGGGAAATGGGTACATCCAAGGATGAGCGCATCTGGAGATTTTATCTTTGAAAAATAGTGTTTAAATGTAGCTTCTAAAATCTCGCCCTCATAAATTTCATCTTCGACAAGCGGTACAAAAAGACCTGTTGCTTTTGCTTCTAAGTTGTTAAACCCAAGAGTGTGAAGTTCATTTTCGTAAGAGGAAGAGTTTACAGTCGCTTTTGTAGCGATAATGAGGATATTTGCATCCTTACATGTAAGGGTATTTTGCGCTGCGAGTGCACCTGATTCTATCACGCCGACCACGGGACAAGTCGCGTTTTCCCGCATCTCAGGAAGTGCATAAGCACTGACGGTATTGCATGCAACGACGATAAGATCTAACTCGAAATTTTTAAAAAATTCTACCGCTTCAATAGCGTAACGGATAATGGTGTTTTTATCTTTGCTTCCATAAGGCACACGAGCAGTATCACCAAAGTAGATGATCTCTTCAAAAAACTGGTGTTCTAAAAGCGACTTAACAACTGTTAAGCCGCCGATTCCGCTGTCAAAAACACCTACTTTCATTACTGGTTGTTCATACTTTCTAGAAATTCCGCATTCGTTTTGTTTTTCATCATTGTTGTATATAAGAATCTAAGTGCTTCAACTTCATCATCTTGTTTATGCAACATTGAACGAAGGATAAACACTTTTTGAAGTATTTCAGGAGAGATAAGAAGTTCCTCTTTACGAGTTCCAGATTTAAGGATATCGATTGCAGGATAGATACGACGTTCTGAGATTTTACGACTCAAAACAAGTTCCGAGTTACCCGTACCTTTAAACTCTTCGAAGATGACCTCATCCATTTTTGAACCCGTTTCGATAAGTGCAGTCGCGATGATCGTCAAACTTCCGCCGTTTTCTATGTTACGAGCCGCACCAAAGAAGCGCTTTGGTTTATGAAGTGCATTTGCATCAACCCCGCCTGAAAGAACTTTTCCACTTGATGGTGTTACTGTATTATAAGCACGAGCAAGACGTGTGATAGAATCAAGCAAGATAACGACATGATGTCCAAGTTCCACGCGGCGTTTTGCACGTTCGATCACCATTTCAGCCACTTTTACGTGGTTTTTTGCAGGCATATCAAAAGTTGAGCTGTAAACTTCGCCTCTAACACTTCGCTCCATATCCGTAACCTCTTCAGGTCTTTCATCAACAAGTAAAACCATCAAATCCATATCTGCATGATTATGCGTGATACCGTTTGCTATCTCTTTTAGAAGTTCTGTTTTACCAGTTCTTGGAGGTGCAACGACAAGTCCACGCTGACCGCGACCAATAGGAGCAAAAAGATCCATCATACGACCTGTGAGTTTGTTTGCTTGGTACTCTAATTTTATCTGGCTAGTCGCATAAATAGGTGTAAGATTTTCAAAAAGAGGACGCTTTTTGCTCTCTTCAGGTGGAAGGTAGTTGATCGCTTCGATTTTGAGAAGTGCGTAGTAACGTTCTTGCTCTTTTGGAGGACGAACTTGACCTGTAACGCTGTCTCCATTACGAAGGGCAAAACGCTTGATCTGTGTACTTGAAACATACGCATCATGAACACTGTCACCGAAATCTTTATCTATAGTACGTAAAAATCCGTAACCATCAGACATCATCTCTAAGATACCCGTAAATAGGATGAATCCACCCTGTTCTACTTGTGCTTTTAGGATTTCAAAAATAATATCCTGACGTATAAGTTCATTTGGGTTTTCAACATTGAGTTCATTTGCGATCACTACAAGTTCTGCTGTAGTCTTCGTTCTGAGATCTTCTATTTTATGACCTACAACGGGCGTGTGGGTTCTATTTTTCGTACTTTTTTTGTTTGGTGTCGGAGTTTGTTCAGCCATTAATTGCTTCACCTTGTTTAAGTTAGATTTATTGCGAATATGAAAGATTTGTATAGATTTTGAAGTATTGTTTTACACTTTTAGTAACCGTATTTTACCCTCATTTATGTTATTATGTCAAGAACTCACTCAAATTAAGGTTTAAACCATGAAAAATAGGTTTTATTTTGACACCAAACCAAACGAAAATATTCTTGAATTGATTAAAGCTGAAAGAGAAGAGATAGGCTTTTATGAACTTTGCCATAACGATGTAAGTGAATATGAAGCATACGCAAAGAGCATAGATGCGCAAGACATCGTCGTTGTCGGTATTGGTGGCAGTGCACTTGGAACCTCTGCAATTTACAAATTTTTAAAATATACCAACCATTTTTCAAAAAAACTCCATGTTATAGAAACAACAGACCCTCTTGTTATCACTGATGAAATGGAACATATCGATCTTCAAAATGCTCATTTTCTTATTATCAGTAAATCGGGAACGACGGTTGAGACGATCTCTGTTTATAAATATATTGCTTCAATAATAGAAATCACTTCTAAAAACTGTACCATTATTACCGATGAGGGCTCACTTCTTGAAAAGCACGCAATTGACAGTGATATCAAAGTGTTTCATATTCCTCATAATGTCGGCGGAAGATTTTCAGTTTTAAGTGCAGTTGGACTTGTACCTTTAGCTATGATTGGCATCGATATCAGGTCTCTTTTAGATGGCGCAAAAAAGATCTATAACTCATTTTTCAATCAAGAGGGTTATGATACTTCACTTTTGAAAAAAGCGACTTATTATGCTCAAACTGCAAATACTTATAATATTAATTGTTTATTTAGCTACTCAGAAGTTTTTCGGGAGTTCAACGCATGGTATGTGCAACTTTGGGGAGAAAGCCTTGGGAAAAAACAGATCCATTCACAGTTACATGTAGGGCTTACTCCAGTCGGACTTATCGGGCCCACAGATCAGCACTCTTTTTTACAACTTATCGTTGATGGAAAACGTGATAAAAGTGTGACTGTAATCAAGATAAATAATTTTGAAAACGCAATGGAAGTGCCAAAAAACTCACTGAAACATTTAGAGTCTTTGGATGTTTTGAATGGATATAAATTTTCAGAGATTATCAATATGCAAGCTGATTCTATTGTCGAATCTCTTCTCTCACTTGAACATATCCCTCTCGATGTTATCGAAATCTCTCAAATCAATGCCCATTCTATCGGTGAACTTATCTACTATTATGAGCTTCTAGCAGCGCTTGTTGGAAAAATGCTTGATATCAACACTTATGACCAACCCGGCGTAGAGATGGGCAAGATCATCCTCAAAGAGAAACTAAACAAAAAATAACTTAAGATTCTTTGTAAGTATCTCTTGCAAAGATAAAACGGTTGATACCGTTGTCATACTCATAAGCTAACACTTGCTTATGAGCTTTTAATATTGAATCCACAAGATATAAACCCAAACCAAAACTGTTTTGTGATGAAGACTCTTTTGTAAATGGTTCTATATAAAAGTTAAGTGGATACTTCAGCCTCGCGCCTTTGCTTTCAAAACAGAGTTCCGCATCGACGATTACTATGTTAATATGCTTATCTGGCGAATATTTCATCGCATTGTCAATCATATTTTTAATAGCAGTCGTATAAAGTCTATAATTTGCCACGAGCTTAGCCGAGCTTTTAATATCAACTTCTATATGCTCAGGTTCCACCATCGACATATCTATCGCACCATCTATGATATCTACTATTCTGTATTCGGAAAATTCTTTTCTAGTTGTCAGCGAAGTCACCTCTTCTATCATGGCAAAATCATTTACAAGTGTTTCTAGTCGACCAAAAATAGAGGTAAATCTATCGCGCTGTTTTTGTGATTCAAGCATTTGTGTTGCGATAGTTCCCTTTGCGATGGGAGTTTTAAGCTCATGCATAATATTGCGTAAGAAAAGAGTCCGAGCGCTCAACATAGAGTTAATCTTCAGTCTCGCAGTCTCAAGTTCATTGGCGATAACTGCTATTTCATCTTTTCCTTTCACTTTAAAAGAGACATTCAAATTTCCCGCACCAAAAAGTGCAATTCTTTGAAATAAGCGTATTAAGGGGCGAAGTCTTTGCAATATAAGCATAAACGATATGATGATAATAGAGGTAATACTCACATAACTCGAGATTAAACTCCACGGTTTATAGGGTTTAAGCGTCGAATCAATTACCATGATAGAGCCCATATTTGTACGTATATAAAAATAGATGGCATTTTGATACTGAAGCATTACTGTTTTTACACGCGATGATCCTTGATACATCATATTCGTATTTTCTGCCAAATCATCATTTCGCCTAACATTTCTACTTTCTTGTGTCAGAATCTTCCCTATTTTTAAAATCTGTTGTGCTTTTTTCTCAGGAATCGCAGAAAGATTATAGATAGCAAGATTGGCATCAAAAATCGCCGTTGAGCTTTGATTTTGCTGATATTCGTGAAAAAGCTGGGTGATTACAGAGTGTTTTGCAAAAATGTTGTTGACATAGCGCGTATAGTTTAACTGATAAAACTGCCAAAAAACATAACTCACGCTCACAAGCGTTACAAAAAGCGCAAATAAAACGGTGAGTAAAACTGCGTGGCGTCTCATTTTATGAGTTTATATCCCACGCCTCGAACAGATTCTATGAGTGATTTATCTCCAAGTTTATTTCTGATACGTCCAACCATAACATCAATACTTTTATTGGATGAATCCTCATTAATAGCATTGACATTATGGATAAGATCCTCACGTGAAACGACATTACCCTGTTTTTGAATCATGTAAGACAAGATACCGTATTCTGCATTTGTCAGATCAAGAGCGCGCCCTTTATAGTGTATTTGCATCGAAGAAGTGTCACATTTAAAATCACTCTTCATTTCATCTTTTTGAGATACTTTTGTTTCATATCTACGAAGTACAGAGTGAATACGTGCTTCGAGTTCTCTTGGATCATAAGGTTTTGGTAGATAATCATCAGCTCCAAGAGCAAGTGCTGTAACTTTATCTGTCACATCGCTTCTTGCTGAAGAAATAATAATAGGAATATCTTGACGCTCACGGATTGCTTCGCATACTTCCAAACCATCCATTCCCGGAAGTGTAAGGTCAAGGATAACCAAATCAAAAGGTTCTAATTTTAAGATACTCACAGCTTTGAAAGGATCATCCTCCGTCACTATCTTAAAATCAAACTGTTCGAGGTACTCTGTAAGTATCTCTGCTAATTCCAAATCATCTTCTATCATAAGTATTTTATTCATAATGATACTTTAACGCATTTCTCTTAATAGTTGGATAATAAAAAGATAATCCAAACTTGATAATAGTTATCATTACTAACTTTACTTTAAGTTGATAATGAATATCATTATGAAAATTTAACAAGAAGGAAAAGTATGCATATTATTATTAAAATCGCTTCTTTAATACTGCTGACTAGTAATATATATGCCCAAGATATTGTAAGTGATAATAGAGATGCTTCACATTCAGTTAGAGAGATGATAGAAACAATGGAAGAATCCCCGAAGAAAGAAATTTCAGAGGTCAATACATTGCAACAAGTGCTTACAGATGGAAAAATATCGGGTCAAATAAAATCTATGTATGCTGGGTATGACTATGCGAAATCCCAAATAAAAGACACATATGCAACAGCAATCGGCGGTCGGTTGAAATATGAATTAGCAGAGATAAACGGCTTTAATGCGGCGGCAGCATTTTATACGGCTCAAGATATCAATTTTGCTAGCGGAGATAGAAATAAAGGTGAACAGAACAATGAACTCTCCTCTTCGAAAGGAAATTATACGAATCTGGCTGAAGCGTATATAAACTATAAATACGATGGATTTAATTTTCGCGGCGGTCGTCAAATCATCGATACTCCATTAGCAAACAGTGACGAAATAAGGATGATACAAAATACGTTTGATGCTTACATTGTCACTTATGCACTAGCCGGCTTTACTTTTATGGCAGGTAATCTGCAAAAATGGCAAGGATATGATGCCGGACTTGATGATAGATGGCAAAATACTGGTATTAATGGAACATGGATAAGCTCTATATCTTTTTCTAATGAGATTTTAGATGCAAGTGCCTGGTATTACAATATCTCCGAATTTTCAAATATCTTCTATACAGACGGATCTCTTCATTATAATTTGAATAAAGATATTTTCTTACATGCAAGTGCTCAATACATAAGTGAAAATGAGTTAAATGATAGTACAATAAACGCAGATATATACGGTGTGATGGCAGAAATAGTTTTACACGGCTTAGGAATAAGCATGGCATATAACCATGTAACCGTAGCAACTGGAAAACAGACTTTTAGCGGTTTTGGCGGTGGAGCACTATATACAAATATGGACACGATGATCCTTAACAATATAGCCATAGACAGAGATGCTGATAGCATTGTAAGCAATATTAGCTATAAAATTAATGATTTTAAAATCTGGTATGCATATGGAGATTTTCGCGGTAGTGCGAATAGTTTGGGAGAAAAAGTGAATATTATTGAGCATAACATAGGTTTTGAATATAATATCAATAATGATTTAAAATTTTCTGCAATTTATGCAAGAGATAACGATAAAATTGACCCAAACAATACCCAAACTAATTGGGATAGAGTGCAAATAAATATAACATACAATTTTGAAGGCAAAAACAAATGAATCTTTTAGAGTGTAAACAAAATGATATTTTAGAGGTCGTAAAACTTAACACTGAGGGTGAACTCAGGCAAAGACTTATCTCTTTTGGAGTTTTAAGAGGTGCAACCATAAGCCTGCTTGGATATTCTCCGACAAAAAGTACGGTTGAGATCAAAGTCGGAAAGATGAATATAGCGCTTCGCAAAGACGAAGCCAAAGCAATCGAGGTAAAAACAGTATGAAAAAAATAAAAATAGCTCTTGTCGGACAGCCAAATGTCGGAAAAAGTATGCTCATCAACTCCATCTCAAATGCTCACTTACATGTAGGCAATTTTACGGGTGTTACAGTTGAAAAGAGTGAAGTACTTTTCAACTATGAAGGTTATAAAGTCAACATTGTCGATCTTCCAGGAACTTACATGCTTAGTGAATACTCCATCGAGGAGAAGGTCACTACCAACTTTTTATGCGAAGAAGAGTACGACCTCATCGTAAATGTAGTAGATTCAACAAATTTGCAAAGAAATTTGCAACTCACTTCAGAACTGTTAAATATGAACAGAAAGCTCGTCATTGCACTTAACATGAGCGATGAGGCAAAAAAAGAGGGAATCCATATCGATGCAAAGCTTTTTTCACAGCTTTTAGGTGTCAAAGCTATTGCCGTTTCTGCAGCTACAAAAGAAGGCATCAAGCCATTACTTGATGCAATTATTCAAACTTTTGAAAATAGCTTAAGTGAATCTAAACTAATATTTAGTGAACCTATCGAAGAAGAGATAGAAAATATTATGAACTGCCTCACAAAGCACCATTTTAAATCTCACAACTCTTTTAGACGTATCGCTATCAACCTCCTACAAAACAAAGAAAAAACATACAGAAAAATGCATGATGATCCTATATGGATAGAGCTCCAACCCATATTACATGAAGCAAACAAACATCTTGCTTTACACCACGCAACGGAAGATATTCAGGATATTTTTGCTGAAGAATATATGGCGTTTAATAAAGGGATTGTCGCAGAGGTTGTAAAACAAGACAATATTGCACTTCACGAGATCAGCACAACAGATAAAATAGACAGAATCCTTATCCACCCTGTTTTTGGCATCCCGATCTTTCTCTTTTTCATGTGGGGACTTTTCCAGCTGACCTTTAAACTCGGATCTATCCCGATGGAATGGATTGATGCATTTTTTACATGGTTTGGCAATGTTGTGGGTGCTACTATACCAAATCTCGAAATACGCTCACTCGTTGTAGAGGGCTTAATTGCGGGAGTCGGTGCGGTTATTATGTTTGTGCCAAATATTGTGATTCTTTTTATTGGTATCTCACTTTTAGAATCGACGGGCTATATGAGTCGGGTTGCCTTTTTACTCGATGGATTTTTCCACCGTTTTGGCTTGCATGGACAATCTTTCATCCCGCTTGTTACAGGTTTCGGATGTTCTATTCCAGCTTACATGAGTGCGAGAATCTTAAAAAATGACCGAGATAGACTTTTAACTCTTTTTATCATCGGCTTTATGAGCTGTGGCGCGAGACTTCCGGTATATGTCCTTTTTGCTGGAGCTTTTTTTGGAGAGAGTAGTGCGGGAAATGTTTTATTTGCCATCTATATCAGTGGCGCGGTTATCGGACTTATTGCCGCTAAAGTATTAAAGATGACTGCTTTTAAGGGCAAAGATGAACCATTCGTTATGGAAATGCCAAAGTATCGCCTTCCATCTTTTACTCTTGTATGGCACACAGTCAAAACAAAGACTACCATGTATATCAAAAAAGCGGGAACATTTATTGCCGCAGCTTCCATGCTTGTATGGTTTTTAAGTAACTATCCGCACAACGTTCAAATGGTAGCAGAGCAAAAAGCGAAGATAGAACTTACAGCAGATACGCAAGAACAAAAACTGCTACAAGCTTCACTGAGCGAACATCTTCTAGAACAGAGTTTTTTAGGCCTTATCGGGAAGTTTATAGAACCTGTATTTCAGCCTATCGGAATGGATTGGAAGATGGCAATTGCGCTTCAAACAGGACTTGCTGCTAAAGAGGTTGTTGTCTCAACTCTTGGTGTTTTATACTCAGTTGGTGCCGATGCGGATGAGCATAGCAATGGATTGATGCAAAGACTTCATGCAAATATCTCTTTTGCTTCAGCTGTTGCATTTATTGTTATCATAATGACATATCTCCCATGCTTCGCGGCAACTGCAGTTTTTACTAGAGAAGCTGGTGGAGTCAAGTACGCTGTTTATCTCTTTTTACTTACCACTGGTGTTGCTTATTCTTTAGCATTTTTGGCATATAAAAGCGTTCTTCTTTTAGGCATTTCGTAGGTATTTTCACCCTACTGATGCTATAATTGCGCAAAAAGGACATAGATGAAATTTTTATGGCAGTCTACTTCTCACTTTAATCTTGCAAATCTTTTTACAATGGTCAATATCACAGCGGGTTTGATGGCAACGTACTTTATCACTCAAAATAACTTTTTTCTTGCAATTATCTTAGCGTGGATTGGCGGAGCTTTTGATATCTTCGATGGCAAGATCGCAAGAAAATATAAACTTTCAAACGAGTTTGGTATCCAACTCGACAGCTTTGCGGACTTTTTGTCTTTTGTTCTTGTTCCAGTATTTTTGATCTTTCAAGCAGTCTATACAAAAACTGAGGGAGCGATCATCGTAGTCGCTTCTGTTATTAGCATTTACTATGTTATTTCAGGACTTCGCCGTCTTATTCAGTTTAATATCAACGCAGACGCTGGTGAAGTTTCAAAGTTTTTTACAGGCGTACCTACTCCACTTGGTGCCATCTTGCTTTGGCTTGTCTATCTGGCAAACTCTTACGCACTTATCCCTGCAATCGCTGTTGTTTTTTTGATGGCTCTCATCGGATGGACTTTAAACTCTACACTTAAAGTTCCACATCCATAAATCTAAAAAAAAAGGCTTACCATGAAAAATGTCAGTATCAGTAAAAAGATTCAAATACCGTTGATCATATCTATTCTTGTCGGATTTGTGATAATTGCAATCAATTATTTTTTCTCTATCAATAATATGAAAGATGATATCTATAAAAAAGAAAACAGTGAACTTCGTTCTCTATATACCAATCTTTCGAATAATAAAAATGATATAGGCTTAACCAATGCTATTAATATTGCAGATAACTACTACACCATTAGAGCTTTAAAAGAAAATGATAGAACTATCGCAGTAAATGGTCTGAGTTCTCTTTCTAAGACATTCAAAGACAATACTGATTTTAATAATGTGAAGATCCATATTCACGATGCCAATGTCAAAAGTTTTCTAAGATCTTGGAGTCCTCAAAAGTATGGTGATGATTTAAGTGGTTTTAGAAAAAGTATAGTTCAAGTAAAAGAAACAAAAAAACCTCTTGTGGCTATAGAAGTAGGAAAAGCAGGACTTGTACTTCGCGGTATCGCGCCTGTAGTAGTATCAGGTGCTTATCTTGGTTCAGTAGAATTTATTCAAGGTTTAAACTCTATCATTAGTTCTGCAAAAAAAAGTGATAATGTTGATATCGTAATTCTTCTAGATAATAAATATCTATCCACAGCATCAGATTTAAAAGATGCTCCCAAAGTCAACGAGTTTACTCTAGCTGTAAAAAAAGAGGCAATCAACAGTTCATTTTTTAAAGAGCTCTCTTTGGTAGATCCTAAAGATACGACATCATTTCAAAAATCAAAAAATTACTTTATCTCCTCTGTACCTATAAAAGATTTTTCAAACAACGTTGTAGGTTATGCGATGATCGGTAAACTTAAAACTGATGTTGAAATAACAATTCAAGATTCAGAAAGATCATTACTAAGACAAATTTTCATCATCGCTTTGATAAATGTTTTCATTCTACTATTCTTACTTTATATCGTAAAAAAATCTGTTATCAATCCTATTGTCAATCTTGATAAAGTGGCAAGAGAGCTCGCTATAGGAGATGCAGATCTTTCTAGGAGACTTCCTATTGTCTCACATGATGAATTAGGAAGTGCTAGTCAAAGCTTTAATGCTTTCTTGGATATAGTAGAAGGAATTTCTAACGAAGCAAAACGTGAAGCACTTAGAGCTCAAGAGACATCACAGCAAATAGCTCAAGCTTTAGAAAAGAATGAGCTCAGTCTCAATCTTTCTCATGAGATGATCTCAGGTTCAGTTGCAAATGCTACAAATCTTCAGATAAGTATGAAACAAAATATTGATAATGTAAATGAAGTAAATAAACTCAACAGTGTTACGGGAAGCATTATTGCAAAAGTAACAGATTCAACTGATGAAATTATCGATAATATTGCCCATATTACAGAGATGATCAGTGATTCCAAAAACTCTGCAGATCAACTCAATACAAATGTTGCAGAGATCTACAATGTTATCACGCTTATCAAAGATATCTCAGATCAAACAAATCTTCTAGCCCTCAATGCTGCCATAGAAGCTGCGCGGGCTGGTGAGCATGGACGTGGATTTGCCGTTGTTGCTGATGAAGTAAGAAAACTCGCAGAACGCACGCAAAAAGCGACAAGTGAAGTGGAAGCCAATATCAGCGTTTTAAAACAAAATTCTATTGCAATGACAGAGAACAGTGAAAAAATTGATGAGTCAGCATCAGAATCTCAAAGCAAACTTGATAACTTTAAAATCACGCTCCACGAAATGATTCGAAATGTAAATAAAATCAAAGATGATAGTCAAAAGATAGGGCATGAACTCTTTGCAAATATGGCAAAACTCGATCATATGATCTTTAAATCTACTTCATATTCAACAGTCCTTGATGGAAAAGTAGATAAAAATTTAAACGACCACCTTACATGTAATCTTGGAAAATGGTATAACGCAGAGGGCAGAGAGTTATTTTCACATAGTTCTGCATTTACTACTATAGAAAAGCCACATGCAACCATTCATGGAAATATTAAAAAGGCAATGGAACTTCTCGAAAGAGGTAATGCAACAAATACAGAAATTGTAAATTTATTTAAAGAATCAGAATTAGCATCACAGGAGTTGTTTGGATATCTTGACTCAATGGTCAAAGATGTTAAAAAGGGCTAATCACCCTTTTTAAATTTACAAGAACCTACAGTAATTGTTTTACCGCTCTTGCAGATCTCTTTCACATAAGAGAGTGTGCCCTCGGCGGCTTCCTCTCCCACTTCTTCTTTTAGCATTCTTAGCAAATCTTCATCTCTTGTGATCTGCCAAGTTTTTTCATAGCTATACTGGGTCGCTATTTTCATATCACTCACAATCTTCTTTAATATTCATGTTGAAACTAATAGCTACATCCGACCATGTTTTACCTTTATGCAGATCATAACATGCTTTGTTGATAGAGGAAAGAGCACCAAGCGCTTTATAGTCACCAAGGTCAATCACACCATCAGCTTGTAAGACACCCTTTTCATAATTAAATTTCATCTCTGCTGGATGGGAAACATTATTCATCTTGATATCTACAAAGACTACTCCTGTAGTTTTTCCTGTTGCATCTACTTTATCAACTTTAAGATCAGTGATTTTTGCAAAAATCACTTTTTGACTCATTGTGTTAAAGAAAAAATCTACTAGTTTTTTATCGCGTGCTGGGTTTGCGCTATCGACACTTCCTGTATTGATATTGACTGTTGCACCTTTTAAAAGAGTTGAGAGATCATTTGCAGATTTGGTGTTATTTACATACTCGATATTATTAAATTCACCGCCGACTCCTATTTTGAGTGGTGTCTTATAAGCTTGAAAGCCAACTATAATATCTCCATTTTGCCCATACTCACACGCAGCGAAAAGTGAACTAGACAATAAAACCGCTGTAACAACGCTAATTAAACCTTATTCATGGCAGACTCCTATTATTTTTTACACATATTATATGCTTTATTTCTTAATTATAAACTAATATATATATTAAGCCTTACTTATAAGGTTATTTAGATATAATTCCATTCCGCAAAAAAAATGGCGGTAAAATTTAACTAGGGCACCTCTAAACTCTATGCATAGAGTTGAGTCGTGTCCTTAAGCAATGGGATTTACATGCAAGAAGAAACACAAATTCAGGAAACTGAAACACCACTAATAACTTTTGAATCATTTGGATTCAGAAAAGATTTACTAAGAGCTATCGATCACGCTGGCTTTAAAGTACCAAGTCCTATCCAAGCAGAAGCTATACCTTTGGTTATGCAAGGCCGTGATATGGTTGGACAAGCACACACAGGTACAGGTAAAACTGCAGCATTTGGCTTACCAGCATTAAATATGATGGATATGAAATCAGGCGTTGAAGTTCTTGTTATCACTCCGACTCGCGAACTAGCGACTCAGGTAAGTGATGAACTTTTCAAATATGGTCGTAACATGGGTGTTAACACTGTAACTATCTTTGGTGGTAGTTCATACAACCGTCAACTTGACCTTATCAAACGTGGCGCACAAGTTGTAGTCGCTACACCAGGTCGTTTACTTGATCTTTTAAAACGCAATATGCTCAATAACTTTGCTCCAAAAATCGTTGTTTTAGATGAAGCCGACGAGATGCTAGATATGGGATTTTTGGATGATATCAATGAAATCTTCACATATCTTCCAACAAGTCGTCAAACACTTTTATTTTCTGCAACTATGCCAGCACCGATCAGAGTACTTGCAGAGCGTATTTTACAAAACCCTGCGTTTGTTTCTATCACTAAAGGTGAAACAACAAACAAAGATATTACTCAAGAGTATTATGTTATCGAAGAGAGCGAGCGTGATGCTGCGATCATCCGTTTGATGGAATCTGAAGACATGGATAAAGCGATCGTATTTTGTCGTACAAAACGCGAAGTTGATCGTCTTGCAAATGTTCTTTCAGCTGCAGGATTTATCGCAAACGGTCTTCATGGAGATATGGAACAACGTCAACGTGAAACTGTTATCAAAGCTGTAAAAGCTGGAAATGTACAAGTTCTTGTAGCAACAGACGTTGCGGCGCGTGGTATACATGTAAATGATATCACTCACGTATTTAACTACCATATTCCTTTTGATCCTGAAAGTTATGTTCACCGTATCGGTCGTACTGGCCGTGCTGGTAAAGAGGGAAAAGCGATTACTTTACTAACTCCTTTAGAGTTTAAAGAATTGCAACGTATCAAAGCTAAAGTTGGAACAACTATGGCTCACGCTTATATTCCAAGTAAAAATGATATGAAAAAATCAACTATCGATACTTTGGTTGCTTCAATCGAAGAACAACATATTTTTGATGAAGCGCATATGATTTTAGACAAACTTAAACAAGATATCGATGAAGAGACTATGCTTTTCAAAATGATCTCTATGTTGTTAGAAAAACAATCAATCCAAGGGCCAAACAACATCGGTATTCCTGCTGATAGACTTGAAGGAATTCTTGCTCGTATCAATAACCGTGGAAACGACAGAGGTAATGACAGAAATCGTGGCGGCGGACAACGTCGTGGCGGATATAGAGGCAACAATAGCAATAGCAGCTGTCCAAGCGGAAGCGGTGATAGAAACCGTTCTGACAGAGACAGAAACAGTGCTGGTGGAGATCGTCCAAGTGGAAGTCGTCCAGACAGAGCACCTCGTGGTGATCGTCCAGCTGGTAGTGGAGATAGAAACCGTTCAGGCGGAGATAGAAATCGCGGACCAAGAGCGTAAACGATGAAAATCTACGAGGATGACAACTTTTTTATCGAAAGTGAGAAAAGTGAGATTCCTTGGCTGAAAATCTTTACAAAAATAGAGTATAGAGAGCTAAGTGAGCTTCCAAAGCCGCTTCGACTCAAACTCTTCGAACTCTACGATATCGTAGAGCTAGAGATGCTTTCCTACTTCAAACCACATAAAATCAATATGGCTTCTTTTGCAAATATGCTCCCACGTATACACCTACATGTAATGGCAAGATATCAAGATGACAGTTATTTTCCAAATCCGATGTGGGGAGAAAAACAGCGTGAAGCAAAACTGGATCTTCCAGATTTTGAGCTGTTTTATGTAAAACTACAAGAAAAACTTGAAGGATTTAATTCTTAAATCGAAATCCAAGCTCTTGCAGATTTGTTTTTAACTTTACTTGTACTTCGCCTTGAAACTCCATCCAGCCATCTTTATAAGCTCCACCACATGCAAGCTTTTTCTTTACAATTTTTAGTGTTTCATTTGCATCATCTTGATTCAAACAAAACTCGCCAACTAGTATCACAACCTTCCCTCGACGTTTCTCTTTTCTAAAAACTAGAAAGTGCTTCGATGGTACTTTTATTTCTTCTGCAACTTCACTTCTTCGCTCAACTATTTCACTCCAGCCAGCATCTATCTCAGCGCCAATAAAAAGATCAAGCTTCGTTCCTCGAGACACTTTAAAGTACCTTCTGAGCCAAAACACTCATCCCCTCAGCCTCATATTCGCCTGCAACTATTTTAGACATAATCGGGTTTTGGCAGTAAAGATTATTGTCATACAAAGCGACAATTACTTCATCTCCACTTTGCAAGAAGGTGTGCTCTCCATACTCAGTGTATCGAGTCGCACCGATGGAGATGATCATCTCTTGCGGGAAAGAAGCCTCTTTTATAAGAGCGAGAACATCTTGAAGCGGCCCGAAATCTTTTTGAGAATTGATCTGATTTTTTATCCAATTTAGAAGTTTTTCGTGAAAATAACTGTATCCAGTAAGTGCCACATCTTCGCCATAACGAAAAACGTTTCCATCTCTACGCAAAAAACTACAAATACGATAGTTGTCGATATTTGAATTTTCAGAAAAACTCTCTATCTCGATCAGCTGAGAACTTATCCCCTTAGATGCAATTCCCCAGTTCTTTTTGAGACTGATTTTAGCTGCGTTTTTTCTAAGGGAGGTATCGTTGTAAGCCCCAAAATGTGTAGGTGTGATCGAAACTATCTGTCCATCTTCATAAACTATCTTACATGTAAACCCTACTTCTGGTTCGGCTTGGACATTGACGACTTCATCAGGAAGTTGGATTGTATGATGAGAAAGTGGATAAGTACCCAAAAATGTTGAATTATTTGGGATATAAAAGGGAAATACCCCTTTTGGAGCGGCTTCATCAGCAGTGATAATATCTTTAAAATCTTCAAGCTCGCCAGCCTGCTTGAGATGAAGTGCAAAGTTTCCGGCAATACCTAAACCTAAGAAATTTCTATAATCTTTCTCCAAAATGAATCCTTTTCTTACAAAAGTTTTTTATACGTAATCAAGAGTACCCGCGTGTTTTGCTTCAGCATACTCTTCATAAGTCCCTTTGAAATCTATATATCTTCCATCAGGCATAATCTCGATAATACGGTTTGCAAATGCATCAAGTAACTCCCTATCATGAGACACACAGATAACATTGCCTTCAAAGTTGAAAAGTCCCTCACCAAGGGCAACGATAGCCTCAAGGTCAAGGTGGTTACTTGGCTCATCTAAAACTAAAAAGTTTCCTTGTTCAAGCATCAACTTTGAAAGCATCATTCTGTGTTTTTCACCACCTGAGATTTTCTCAACCGATTTTTCTTGTTGCTCGCCTGAGAAAAGCATACGCCCAAGACAGTTTCTTATCTCTGAGATATCACGTTTTGGATCGTATCCGCGTAACCACTCATACAATGTTCCATCACCAGAAATCTGATCTGCCGTATCTTGAGGAAAGTAACTTTGTTCAACAGTTGCGCCCCATTGTACAGTTCCTGAGCTTGGTTTTATCTCTTCCATTATCACTTTACACAGAGTCGTTTTACCAACACCATTTCCACCGATAAGTGCTATCTTTTCACCCGGCTCTATTCTGATGGTCATATCTTTTAAAACATCCAAATCTCCATAAGAGAGAGAAATATTTTCTACTACCAAGGCTTCATCACCCATCTGACGTTTTGCTTTAAAGACGATACTTGGGTCACGACGAGAAGATGGTTTGATATCTTCTATCGTTAATTTATCAAGCTGTTTTTGTCTTGAAGTTGCTTGTTTTGCTTTCGATGCATTTGCGCTAAAACGGCGAACGAAAGCTTCTAAATCCTCTTTTTCTTTCACTTTCTTAGCATTGTCAGCTTCCATTTGACTCGCAATCACATTTGCCGCAAGATACCAGTCATCATACGTTCCAGTAAACTCACGAATTTTTTGATAATCAACATCCAAAATGTGTGTCACAACAGAGTTCAAAAAGTGTCTATCGTGAGAGATAACTACTAGCGTTCCATCGTGACGTTGAAGCTCGTTTTCAAGCCAAGCGATTGACTCCATATCAAGGTTATTCGTAGGCTCATCGAGGAATAAGATATCAGGTTTTGGAAATAAAACCTGTGCCAATAAAACTTTAAATTTATCAGAACTTTTCAAACTTGACATAAGGTCATAATGATGCTCAGAACCAATCCCAACGTTTTCTAAAACTTTTGCTATATTGATCTCATACTCGTAAGTCGGATCTTCTTCGACAGAGATCATCTCTAATTCCGCAAGGCGATTATTTACAGCATCATCTTCAAAATCGCCTGTTTCATAGAGTTTTTCTTTCTCTTTAACCGCGTCATATAAACGTTTGTTTCCAAATAAAACAGCATCCATAATGGTGTAGTTTTCATAAGCAAACTGGTTTTGTCCCAAAGTCCCGACTTTAAGACCTGAACCGATGATGATATCACCTTCGTACTCTTTATTTTCACCGCTAAGGATATTTAAAAAAGTTGTTTTGCCAGCACCATTTGCACCGATAAGACCATATCTTTTATGACGGTCAAGTTTGATATTGATATTTTCAAATAGGATTCTATTTCCGAATCTTTTCGTGAGTTTTATTGTTTTTAGCATCTTCTTCTCTGTAGTGGAGTTATTGTCACATGGTGGACATGGTGACAATTATATAAACGCGATTGTAGCTAAGAGATCATTAATACGCCATTAAGTGCTTTTTACACTTTTTATATTTTACGCCAGAACCACACGGACATGGCTCATTTCTCTCGATCTTAGAGTTGATAAAAGTTCCTTTGTCGTATTCCCAGATTCCATCGCTTTTTATAAAATCACTTCTTTCATGAAGCAAAACTATTTCACTGTTTTCAAGATAATAGGCTTTAAATTCGACAATACCATCAAACTCATTTTCTTTTGCATCCAAGACTTCCAGTTTGAGCCATTTTACGTTCTTACAAAACTCTTCAATGAGTAAAACATCATCCTCGTATCTATGCTCTTTTGTCGCACTTTTTACAAGGTAACTTCCATCTGCTACCGCATATGCACTGTAACGAGAACGCATCAACTCTTCAGGGTTCAAAGCAATTTTTTTACCTGATATAACAGCTCCACAACACTCCTCAAAACTTTTATTTAAACCACAAAAACATTTCATCTTCTATATCACTTTATTTTATAATTTCGTAAGCATTTAACAACCAATATTGTAGTATGATTCTTCAAAGAAATGTTATGAATTTGTGACAATAAAGTGATAAAATATATGGAAATTTTTTCAAAACTCAATGTTAAAGAAGTTTTAAACTATCTGCCAGATCCGATTATCATCGTTGATTCTTTAGGTAATATACGTTTTGCAAACAACCCTTTTTCAACTCTACTCGGCTACAATGAAGATGAGCTTAATAATAAAAATATTACCCATTATCTTACTGATAATTCCATATTTGAACAATGTATGACAAGTGTTAAAGATAGTCATGTATGTTCAGATCAAGCAACTATATTTGTAGCTAAAAATGGGCAACACATCTACACAACTAAGAATGTACGATTTCTCAAAATTGACGATCAAGAATGTATTTTTGTAAATATTCGCAATGTCAGCAATATTGATAAACTCAATTATGAACTTCACAGCTCCAAACAAGAGCTTGAGGAGAAGTCAAAAGAGCTCTCAACACTTTTAGATGATCATAAAAAACAGATCGTAGCAAAACAGCTTCAACTCGATGAGATAGTAAATATTATAGACGAGATCATCTGGTATATTGATGATCAAACTATGGTCATCAAATATGTTTCAAATGCTATTGAGAAAATTTTTGGTGAGAATAAAAATAGTTTTTTAAATGGCTCTTCCCTTTGGATGGATATGATTCATCCCGAGGATCAACCAAAAGTTCAAAAGTTTTTTCACACCATTCAACCAAGCCACTCTGCCCTCATCGAATTTAGAATTATTAAAAAGGATGGCTGTGTGCGTTGGCTTTCAAGTACGATCAATCACCACAAATCTCTCAACTTTTTCATAGGTGTTACCCGAGATATCACCCATGACAAAGAGGTTCAAGAAGAGATGGAATTTATGGCATTTCATGATGTGCTCACAAGACTGCCAAACAGATCTTATTTAAAAAATGAGATTAATGCTCTACTCCAAAAATCAACCACTATTGAGCAACATTTTGCCGTACTCTTTTTAGATCTTGATAATTTTAAATATATCAATGATTCTATGGGACATGATATTGGCGATGAGATTCTCGTTGAAGTAGCCGATAAACTTAGAAATAGTGTTGGCAAAAATGGAATCTGTACAAGATTTGGCGGTGATGAATTTGTTATCATTAGCAAAATACAAAACAGAAAAGATGTTGCGATTAAAGCACAAAAGATCATAGATGTACTCAACAAACCTTTTATTGTCAATGATCATGAGTTTTTTATCTCATCTTCCATTGGTATCTCGCTCTATCCTGAAGATGCTGCTAGTGCAACTGGACTTATAAAATCCGCAGATACTGCGATGTATGAAGCAAAATTAGCCGGAAAAAACAGATTTAGCTTTTTTGACAAATCGATGAACGCTAATATTCAGGAGTTTCTCGATATGGAAACTCTCATCAAAGATGCGCTCTTACATAACTATTTTGAACTTTACTTTCAACCGCTTATTGATTCATCAACATCTACTCTTTATGGATTTGAAGCGCTTCTTAGACTTATCCATCCCCAACATGGATTTATCTCTCCTGATAAGTTTATCCCAGTTGCTGAAGCGACAGGTGATATCTTAAAAATCAGTGCGTTTGTTATGAAAAGTGCTTGTCAATTTTCAAGCGAAATAAACGCTTTGAGCTCACATGATATTTTTGTTTCTGTCAATATCTCTGCGAGACAATTTAAAGAAAAACAGTTTGCCAGAGAGTTTTTAAAATGTGCTGCGGATTATGGGGCAAATCCTCATCTTTTAAAAGTGGAAATGACAGAATCAGTGGTTATGGATAATATTACTCTTGCTATAAAAGAGTTGGATATCTTACGAAAAGCTGGGGTTCAAATAGCGCTTGATGATTTTGGGACAGGATACTCATCTTTTGAATATCTCGCACAGCTTCCAATAAACACCATAAAAATAGATAAATCATTTATAATTCCTGTCTTTGACAAAAAAAGCAACGAACATATCGTTATGGCTATCACATCCTTAGCACATGCACTCAATATGGATGTCATTGCAGAGGGTGTTGAAACAAACGAACATGTCGACTATCTTAGAAAGAACAAGATCGATATCTTACAAGGCTTTTACTATTCCAAAGCAATACCTTCAAAACAGATTATTGACAATATAGGCGAGTATAAAAAATTATTTAACCTCTAGGAGCACCTCATGAAGAGTATCTACATTGCCTCAAGCAGTCAAAATGCAGGTAGCTTACTTGTCACGATGGGACTTATGGACATTATCAGCCGTAAAATCCATAAAGTGGTTTTTTTTAAACCCATCATCACACAAGCAAAAGACTTAGATATCGAGTTTATCCGCTCAAGATATTCGCTTGATGTGAGCTACGAAGAGAGCTATGGCTTTGAGCTCTCTTATGTTCAAATGATGATCGCTAAAAATCAAACAGATGAACTCATAGAAGAACTCATCCAAAAATACAAAGAACTTGAAGAAAAATATGATTTTATAGTCTGCCAAGGGATACAAAAAAGTTCTCTTATCCCCTCTTTTGACTTTGATATCAACATCAAAATAGCTCAGAATTTTGCAACCCCTTTTGTTAATGTAATCAATGCGAAAGGGTTACATGCAGAGTACCCTATGGGTGTAAACGAACTCATTGAAACTTATGAGATTGATAAACAAAATATTCTCTCACAAAAATGCTTTCATTTTGCAACTTTTATCAACCGTATTGATCCTCTTTGTTATGAAGAGTTACAAGCGAAACTTCCAAAAGAAAATCTCTATCTTCTACGAGAGATTCCGGAACTTGACACTCCAACCATCGGAGATATCATAGATAATTTGGAAGCAAAAAAAGTTCTTCTAAAAAATGAAGATAGAGCGAAACTGGTCAAACAGATCAAAGTCGCAGCCCTTACTTTGGATAATTTTTTAGATCATATAGAAGATGGAGATCTTGTTATTGTCCCAGCAGATAGATCTGAGATTATCGTGGGACTTTTATGTGCTTTGCAATCTCAAAATTTTGCAAGCATCTCTGGAGTTATCATCCCATTTGATATGGAAATACACCCAAATATCTTAGCGCTTATCAATGGTGTCAATGGATGCAGTTTTCCCATCATCCGCGTTGCCACTGACACCTATACAACAGCACTCAACATTACCGCAACAAAAGCAAAACTAAAATCCTATGATGAAAGAAAGATTGCCCTTTCTCTGGGACTTTTTAATGAAAATGTAGATATCAATGCCATAGAATCAAGGATCAGAGTCACAACTTCACAAATCATGACACCGATGATGTTTGAATACAAAATATCCTATATGGCAAAAAATGCCAAAAAAACTATCGTTCTGCCTGAGAGTGAAGATGACAGAATTCTTCGTGCTACAGAGATTATCCTAAGACGCCACCTTGCCAAGATCATCCTTTTAGGCGATAGTGAAACCATAAACCAAAGATCGTTGCAACTAGGACTTGATATCTCTCAAGCTACAATCATCAATCCTCTTGAGGGTGAAAAACTTCAACAATATTCTGAGATTTTTTACGAATCCAGAAAAGAAAAAGGTCTCTCTTTGCAAGCCGCTAAAGATGCTTTGAATCATAAAACCTATTTCGCGACGATGATGGTTCACACCGGAGAAGCAGATGCTATGGTCAGCGGAGCTTCGCACACCACAGCGGACACAATTCGTCCAGCCCTTCAGATCATTAAGACACATCCAGATGTTTCCATCGTTTCAAGCCTCTTTTTTATGTGTTTAGATACGCAAGTCTTAGTCTACGCCGATTGTGCCGTCAATCAAGACCCGACTGCAGAAGAACTTGCACAAATAGCTATTTCGACGGCAAAAACAGCATCACAGTTTGCCATTGAGCCAAAAATAGCGATGCTTTCCTATTCGACTGGTGATTCTGGAAGTGGCGATGATGTGGACAAAGTAAAAAAAGCGACTGAAATTATAAAAAAACAATATCCCTCTTTACTCATCGATGGACCCATCCAGTATGATGCGGCCATCGATAAAGGAGTTGCAAAAGCAAAACTTCCAGATTCAAAAGTAGCAGGCGAGGCAAATATATTTATCTTTCCCGATCTCAACACCGGAAACAATACCTATAAAGCTGTTCAACGCTCAACTGGAGCCATCGCCATTGGGCCGATACTTCAAGGCCTCAACAAACCTGTGAACGATCTCAGCCGTGGATGCAGTGTTGTCGACATTGTAAACACTGTAGCCATTACGGCAATACAAGCAGGACAGATACAATGAGAGCACTTGTTCTAAACTCTGGCAGTTCTTCCATAAAATTTAAAATATTTGATATGGGTTCTCAAAAAGTTCTAAACAAAGGAACTATAGAAGAGCTCAAAGGCAACCGTCATAAAGAGCTTGAAAAGATTATCAACTCTATGGAGAGAATTGATTTTATCGCTCATCGCGTTGTTCACGGCGGTCATACTTTTACACAAGCCACCATTATCGATGACGCAGTCATAAAAGCGATAGATGAGCTTTCCCATCTCGCTCCTTTGCATAATCCTGCAAATTTGGATGGTATATTGACGGCAAAAACTCTCGCTCCAAACACCCTACAAATAGCCGTTTTTGATACAGCCTTTCATGAAGATATGCCCCCTTCATCTTACATGTACGCCCTGCCACAAGAACTTTATACAAAATACAATGTCCGTCGTTACGGTTTTCACGGAACTTCTCATAACTATCTTTTAAAAGAGTGTGCGAAACTTCTAAACAAAAGTATAGATGAAACAAACATCATCACGCTGCATCTTGGAAACGGCGCGAGTGCTACGGCTATAAAAAATGGAAAATCTTATGACACATCTATGGGTTTTACTCCGCTTGAAGGTCTTGTGATGGGAACAAGAAGCGGTGACTTTGACCCTGCGATACTTTTATATTTGCTCAAACTCGGATTTAGTGAAAAAGAGCTCGATGAACTTGTCAATCAAAAAAGTGGACTCCTTGGCATCTGCGGTAGCAGCGATGTGAGAGAAATACTCGGCAGAGATGATGAAGATGCAAAGCTTGCATTAGCAATCATGACACAAAGAGTGAAAAAATATATAGGTTCTTACATCGCGATTCTTGGACGCGTGGATGCCATCGTGTTTAGTGGAGGGATTGGAGAGCATAGCTACCATGTAAGGAAAATGATACTTGATGGATTCGACGCGGCATTTGATATTTATATGGATGATGAAAAAAATAACAACGTAAAAACTAACGCTGCCCTTATCTCACAAGAGAGAAGTAAAATCGCTCTTTATGTGATCCCAACGGATGAAGAGTTGGAGATTGCGCATCAAGCTTTTGCTCTTTTAAAAGAAGATACACTCATAAAATAAAATATACCTATCCATAAAATCATGCTGCTGGCAATCGAGATAATTCCACCGCTTTCTTCTGCATGCAAGAGTGATTTTGGATTAATATTTAAACTGCTAAAAAGATAATCAAGACCAAGTCCAAAAAGCACGCTTCCAAAAACTATACTACTGAGATAAATGATCATTGAGCGTTTTCCTAACATCTTTTTCACCACGCCAATCGTCACAGTATTTGTAGCTGGACCCGCACTTAAAAACACAAATGCCGCTCCCGCACTTACACCTGAAAGCATAAGCGCAGCAGCGATAGGCAGTGACGCCGTAGCACAAACATACATAGGGACTGCAATAGCGATAGCAATGATATATGAAAGCCAAGAGTATTCAATCAAAATATTACTCAAATTTTGAGGGATAAAAGAGCTTATCAACGCTCCAATAACCAAACCCCAAAACAGAGGTTTTGCTATATCTCCAAGAAGAGTCACAAAGGCATATTTTATTGCCCTCTTCATAGAAAATTTTGTTTTTTCACTTGTTGCACTACAAGAAGAAGATGTTGAACAGCAACTTGCCGTCGTAGAGTTGTCTGATGAGAGAGAAAATTTTGGCTTTACAATCTCCTCTTCTTTATCAAAAATATTTGTAAGAACACCCGCTATCACAGCTATGACCATAGAGGTAAAAACTCTATAAAAAGTAAATATCCATCCAAACATTCCGTAAGTTGCAAGGATGGAATCAACTCCTGTTATCGGTGTTGAGATCAAAAATGAAAGAGTGGCTCCGCGACTTGCACCGCTTTTTTTGATGCTTGTTGCAAGTGGAATGACACCACATGAGCACACCGGCAAAGGAACTCCAAAAAGTGTTGCTTTGAGTACAGAAGAGATACTCTCCTTGCCTAAGTGTTTTGTAACTAAGCTCTCAGGAACCACCTCATGTAAGACTCCGGCAAATAAAAGTCCAAATAAAATATAGGGTGCCATTGCATTGCTAAGACTCATCAGGGAGTCTAAAAATATTGATATATATTCCATCGTGCATACCTTTTTATAATTGTGGGATTTTATTCTGTTGTACTTCAAAAGAGATAAATAAAAAAATATAGATTTTACTAAAAGTTACTATTACCGATATTGTTTGTATGAAAATAAATGAAGAAGGATTGTTATGCAAGTCAATACAAATACAAATATAAATAAAACAGATCTTTATACAAAATATGAAGAGGTAAAAATCCAAAAGAAAGAAGAGCTCAAAACTAGCTATAGTGATCTCAAAGCACAACTTCAAAAAAATGCAACTGGATTTAGTACCCTTTCAATGGATGCTCAGGCTAAAGTTTCTGGTAGTGCTGAGGGGCAGATAGATCTAAATCAAAAAGATTTTCAAAATTTTCTTAAAGATATAGGTTATAACGGAAAGAACATCGCTGATCTCTCACAAAGTGAAGCAAAAAAACTTGTGGCAGATGATGGATTTTTCGGTGTGGATCAAACGGCAAAAAGAATCTCTGACTTTGTTATCAATGGTGCAGGAAATGATGAGGGAATGCTTCGCGCAGGGCGAACTGGAATCATGCAAGGTTTTAAAGAAGCAGAAAAAGTCTGGGGCGGCAAACTTCCAGACATTAGCCAACAAACAATTACAAAAGCGACAGACCTCATCAACCAAAAGATGACTGATCTTGGATATTCTATTCTAGACACGAATGCTTAATTTATAAGCAACTCTCTGTTTCATATATATTCTTTCGTCGATATACTTTCGCTATAAATAGTTATAGCAAGGAAATAAGATGAAAGAATATATCGAGATATATAACAAAAACAGAGAGAAAATTGAGACTATTATAGAAAATAGTATTGAAGGTCTGGGAAAGATCAACAATGAAGCACATAACTTTTACAAAAAACTTTTTGTTACTTTTCCCTCACTTGAGATCATATATATTGTGGATGCAACAACGAAAGTTCAAACATCTGCAAATATCTACAGTCAATATAACGACGACTCAGAGAGACAAAAAAGCAGAAGTTATCTTATCAATAGACTTCAAATCAAAGAAAATAACTTTGCATTTACAAACCCTTACCAAAGTTCAACAACAGGAACGCTTTGCATTACTGTTTCAAAAAAAGAGGGAAATGAAATCATCTTTATGGATTTTGCTTTAGAGAAGCTGCTTGAACGTGTCGGACTTATTGAAAAACATGTCTACTTTAGCAAGATAGTCAAATCTTTCTATTTTATAGCTGGTTTTTTTATGATGTTGCTTTCTATGGCGGCAATCATCTACGGTGGATACGATTTTATAAGTAATATTACTCAAAATAGTTTGAATATCGATGCCATCTTCAAACCTGTTATCGCTACGACTCTTGGTCTTGCTATCTTTGACTTAGCAAAAACCGTGCTTGAACAAGAAGTGTTTTTTAAAAGTTACTCAAAAGATTCACGCATCGAGATAAAGATACTCACAAAATTTCTTATCACTATTTTGATAGCGCTTTCTATTGAAACATTGATGGTCGTCTTTAAAATAGCGATAGAAAACTATGACAAGATGATAAATGCTCTTTATCTTATGGGTGGAATCTCATTTATCATCATCTCTCTTGCTCTTCTTATTTTCTTAACAAAAGAGAAGAAAGAGATTAGTACTGTTAATGACTAACTAATTTTAATCCCACAATAGAGCCTATGAGAGTGCAAAGAAAAAAGATTCTCATAGCACTAGCAGGCTCGCCATATATTACTATCCCGACAATAGCAGCTCCCGTTGCGCCAATACCTGTCCAAACTGCATAAGCTGTCCCAACTGGAATATGCTCAATCGCTTTTGTTAACATGTAAAAACTGCTTACCGCAAATATTAAAAAGGCGATTGTGGGTATCAACTTCGTAAAGTTTTCTGTTAATTTCATAGTTGATGCAAAGCCAATCTCTAAAATGCCCGCAAATATCAAATATGTCCATTCTGACATCATTGCTCCTAAAAAATAGCTTTCTTTGATAAAATATGTAGAGTTCATAGGTGTGGTTAGGGAAAATTCAAGCGCGGTTTGAAACCCCTAAGATAAGGAGTTTCAGAAGATGAGAAGAATGATTACATCATCCCTGGCATACCGTTCATTCCGCCCATATCTTGAGATAGTTTATCTTCTGGGATCTCATAAATTGCTGCTTCTGTTGTTAGAAGTAAGCTTGAAACAGATGTCGCATTTATAAGAGCAACACGTTCAACTTTAAGGGGATCGATGATTCCCGCTTCAAACATATCTACGTATTCGCCCGTTGCCGCATTAAAACCTACGTTTTCACTACTTGCATTTTCTATAGCATTAACAACTACACCTGCGTCATAACCTGCGTTGATTGCTATTTGTTTTGCCGGAGCTTTTACCGCACGTAAAATGATCTCACAACCAATCTTTTGATCGCCAGTTAACTCAAGACTTACTTTCATAGCCGCGCGAACAAGAGCCGCTCCACCACCGATAACGATCCCCTCTTCCACAGCCGCTTTAGTAGCAGAAAGTGCGTCATCAACACGATCTTTTTTCTCTTTCATCTCAGTTTCAGTTGCCGCACCGACTTTGATAACAGCTACACCACCGCTTAGTTTTGCAAGACGCTCTTGAAGTTTTTCTTTGTCATATTCGCTTGATGTTGTCTCTATCTGAGTTTTGATCTCTGAAATACGAGCTTGTACTGCGTCACTACTTCCGGCACCATTGACGATAACTGAGTTGTCTTTATCTATAACAACGCGCGCCGCTTGACCAAGATGTTGGATAGTCGCACCCTGAAGTATGTGGCCTGTTTCTTCAGAAATAACAGTACCATTTGTAAGAACTGCGATATCCTGAAGCATCGCTTTACGTCTGTCACCAAAACCAGGAGCTTTAACCGCTGTAATGTTCAAGACACCACGCAGTTTATTTACAACCAAAGTTGAAAGTGCTTCACCCTCTACATCTTCAGCGATGATAAGAAGTGGGCGAGAAGTTTTTTGTACTTGCTCTAAAACAGGTAATAGATCTTTTAATGATCCAACTTTTTGATCACTTAACAAGATATATGGGTTTTCGATCTCAGCTGTCATTTTTTCAGTATTTGTAATGAAATATGGACTTAAATATCCACGATCAAACTGCATACCCTCAACGACGATAAGCTCATCAGAGATACCCTTCGCTTCTTCAACAGTGATAACACCGTCTTGACCTACTTTTTCCATAGCTTCAGCGATCATATCTCCGATTTGAGTGTCAGAATTTGCAGAGATTGTTGCAACTTGTGCTATCTCTTTTTTATCTTTTACAGATCTTGATGCAGCTTTTAAGTTAGCTAAAATCGCTTCACAAGCTTTGTCCATACCGCGTTTCACTTCGATAGGGTTTGCACCTGCTGTGATGTTTCTAAGACCTTCAGAAAAAATAGCGTTTGCTAAAACTGTAGCTGTAGTCGTACCATCACCAGCCTCATCAGCAGTTCTTGATGCAACCTCTTTTACAAGTTGTGCACCCATATTCTCAAGTCTATCTTTGAGTTCTATCTCACGAGCGACAGAAACACCATCTTTTGTGATCACTGGAGAACCGTAGCTTTTTTGAATCAATACATTACGACCACGAGGTCCCATAGTTACTTTTACTGCGTCACAAAGTTTTTGTACACCAACAGCCAACTTATTTCTTGCTTCATCCGAAAAAATTATCTCTTTTGCCATAAATTTATTCCTTAATTTTATTTTGTAAAATGAAGAGAATCCTTCATTTATTTATTACGGTCAAGGAATAAAATCCCTTAACCTGCGTTAACACTGGGTTTCCTTCAGCAGGAAGATCAATGGGTCAATCTTTTATTTCACGATTCCAAAAACGTCATCAACGTCAATCACGATATACTTAGTGCCACCAAAAGACAACTCATTTCCACTATATTTTCCAAATACAACAGTATCTCCATTTGTGATACTTTTCACCTCTTCACTTACTGCAACTACTTTGCCTTGAGACGGCTTTTCTTTGGCATTATCTGGGATTATTATACCAGTAGATGTAGTGCTAGCCTCTTCCATACGCTCAACTAAAATACGGTTTCCTAGTGGTTGAAAATTCATATATTTTCTCCTAAATAATTTTAAGAGATTTTACAAGATTAAAGCAATAATGTCAATCTCTCTTGAGCCAAATAGACTAAGATATATTTATTGTTTATGACTATAGTTTATAAATTATTCCAATAAAAACGTACATGCTAAAGAAATTTAATGAAGAAAATAACTCACTTTAAGAATTATAAAGGTTTACTAATATATAATTCTGCCTCTAAAAAGATGTCAAGGTAGCTCAGCTGGTTAGAGCACTGGTCTCATAAGCCGGGGGTCGCGGGTTCAAGTCCCGCTCTTGACACCACCTATAAACTCCCTATCTATAAAAATTTCAAACTACTGCCAAAATATTCACTTAGTGCTCAAGAGTTCATAGGACAAGAAATTGATCTTTACATGTAATAAAATTTTGTTGATTTATATCAGCAATGCTCGCAGTTTTTCATAATCTACAATTATCAGAGAACCCTCTTTTTTTACAACTATTTTCTCTTGTTTAAGTCTTGCAATGTTTCTTGAGAGTGTTTCAGGTGTGATGTTGAGTAAAGATGCAATTTTAATCTGTTTGAGTGATTTAAAGAGATCCTCATTTTCATACAAAAATCTAGCTGTTTTCGTGTAACTGTCGGTCGTGAGTGAATAGCTGATAAAACTTTCCAATGCCTTGATCTTTTTTGTAAGCGATTTGATAAAAAGCATAGAAATCGCATATTTACTCAAAAAGAGCTCTTTAAATTTCTCATAATCGATAAGATAAACTTCTCCATCACTTTCAAATGAACAATTTGCAGGATAGGGAAGTTCCTCAAAATTGGCGATCTCGGCTATTAGATTGGGTGCGTAAAGATTGTGTAAAACAACCTCATTCTCTTTAAAATCATGTTTATAAAGCTTGACCATTCCACTCGCAAGAAAGTAGAGATATCGAGGTTGATCTTTGGCATAAAAAAGTATTTCCCCTCTTTTACACTCTCTTTTTGTTGTTATCTTTTGAAGTTCATTCATCTCCTCTTGAGTTAAAGACCCAAAAAACCAAAAATTTTGTAGCTGCATTATTTATCATTTCTTGACGATCGTCAATCTTTTTAGCGCTATTTTATGCAAAAATACAAAAAAAAGAAAGGCTAGTTATGACAATTAAAGATTTTATGACGCATCAGCATAGAGAATGTGATCAACTTTTAGTATTGGCTGAAGATGCTATGGAAAACAAAGATTTTGAAGATGCTGTGAAGAAATATAAAGATTTTAAGGATGAAACGCTCAAACATTTTGAGATGGAAGAGGAATATCTATTTCCTTTATTTGAAGAAAAAAGCGGTATGACACAAGGGCCGACTCAAGTTATGCGAATGGAACATACACGGGCGCGAGGAGTTTTTGAAAAACTTGATTCAGCTATGGAACAAAAAGATAGCGATCGATTTTTTTCATTGAGTGAATCTTTGATGATCCTTTTACAACAGCACAATGCAAAAGAGGAACAGATGCTCTATACGATGATTCAAAACTTTCTACAAGACGAAAATGATGCTGTTGTTGAGAAATTGATGCATTATGATTCCTAAAGAAATTTTGCTGGATGTGAGTGAGCTTGAAGCGCCGCATCCTTTGGTAAAAGGGATTGCGGCCATGAAAGATCTCAAAGAGGATGAAACTTTGATATTTATCCATCGAATGTTTCCATGCAAACTTCAAGAGCAGATAGATGCGTTGGGGCTGCACTCAGAGATTATCAAAAATGAAGAAAATTATTTTAAGATGAAGATATATAAATAATGTTTGGACTCGCTTTAGATCAGGCTCCTCCATACAAGATACCGCTTTTTTACTACATGATAGCTACATTTTACCTTTTACTTTTATCTGGAGTTTTGTTGTTCTATGCAACTCATATCAATACAAGATATGATGCTATTGCTATTACGCATCTTCTAACGCTTGGTTTTGTGCTACATGCAATGTTTGGAACGCTTTTTCAAATGGTTCCTGTTATCATAGGAGAAGCTTACAAACGTGTTGGACTTTGGGCAAATATCCTTCTTGTCACACTCAATCTTGGCATTATCAGCTTTATTTTCTCATTTTTACTATTGACTAATTTTTTAAATATTTTAGCGGCTGTCTTGCTCCTTTTTTCACTGCTGTTTTTCTCATTTTACTCTCTTATAAGCATTACTAGGACAAAAGATAAAAATGCTTCAGTAAAGACTATTTTAACTTCACTTTTATTTTTAGCTATTGGCACAGTTTTGGGTGCTCTCTCACTTTTACAATATTCAGGGAATTACAACGGTGTATGGCTCGGAGATATTCATCTTAAAGTGATGCTTTTTGGATGGGTATTTTTACTTTACAGCGGAGTGATTTATAAAATACTTCCTATGTTTTACGTGGCACGCGAATATCCTGTATGGGTAAAAAATGGTTTATATATTGCCATATCTACACTTTTGGTGTTACTTTTTTTAAGTACGCTCTATGAACTGACATTTACTAAAGTAGTTGCGAATATACTACTAGCGACCCTTCTTGGAAGTTTTGCTTTACTCACGCTTTTTATACTCAAAAGAAGAAAAAGAGCACGCTCTGATGTCACCGTAAACTTTTTTTATTTTGCCAATGGCAATCTTTTACTTGGTTGTGTATTGTGGATAGCTAGTATTGTCGTTGGCTTTAATATAGACTTTCTTCTTGCCGTAGTAGTTGGTTTAGGATTTGTCTACGCCATCGTGAATGCGATGCTCTATAAAATCATCCCATTTTTAACATGGTTTCATCTTAGTTCAAGTTTTGTTTATGAAGCGGAAATGGGAGAAGTAATGAAGATTAAAAGGATGAAAATTCAGTTTTATATTTTCACTGTGTCTTATACTTTTTTCTTAATGTCTGTATTTTTTAGACCTCTCATTATCGTAGCAGCTTTACTCTTTTTTCTTTCTTCGCTGTTCCTCTTTAAAAACATTATAGACGGATTTTTATATTACAAAAAAATGATCAAAAAAGTGCCGCAATATAACTCTCAAATGAGGTAAAGATTCCCAAGCAAGGGGGAATCTTCTGTCAAGTGAGAATTATTAAAAGCGGATATTAGCACCTACATACCACATTTGAACATTATTAGCCTTGATAGTTGCACCGCCAAAAGTGTCTTTTCCAGTTTCTTCTAGATAACGATATCCAGCTTCAAGTTCTATTTTATCGATTACACGGACAATAGCCCCTGCTTGCGCACCATAATGAAATCCACTCAAATCAAGATTACTTTCTTTATATTCTGTATAACCCACAACTGGACCTGCGTATAAAGAAAATCTATTCTCAACAACAGGTAAGATAAAATCATAAGCTACAGAGAATGCATCGCTATTATCTACACCTGCATCATGTTTAATATAAGTATATGCCGCTGAAATACGACCTGTATCTCCATAATAATGACCCAAAACAGCTGTATACTGTGTTCCATCTGTTGTAGCAGAATCATTTATACCGCTTCCAGAAGCATCAACTTTTAATTTTGCATTACCCACATTAATCCCAAAATAATTTGCATTATCCGCTGCCATTAGTCCTGTCGCAAGCAATGTTGCCAAAACAATTTTTTTCATTTTTTCTCCATTAAATTTTTTTTAACAAAATAATAAGACTTCTAATAAAGTCTTTCGAATTCTACTCATATATAACTTAAATACTCTTAACCACATAAAATTCTCACTACTAATCAGTAGGAATAAAAATTGCTACTCTTCTGTATAAATCTTCAAGGAGTAAATATGAGCCATCTTGAAACAATCCAATATCATTCGTATATTGACACAATAGACTCTTACATGTTTGAAAATGAAATCGTTCAAATCATTACAATATTTACAGATACAAATCTTGCACTTGTTGAAGACAAAAGCGGTAATATTGTAGAAATTTCTGTTGATCAACTAGAAAAAATCAACTAAGTCAAACAGTGAAAACTTCAGAAGTTCAGCAAATCAAAGCAAGAATAGTTGAACAGATCGCATTTCTTGAAAATGAGATCACCCTACTTCAAGAAAAAACAGAACCTATCACTCCGGATTGTTGTCTTGGTGATCTGACTCGTTTTGAGATGATGCATGAACAAGAAATATTTTTGCGTTCCCTCGAGTCAGCACATCTACGGCTCTCTAAGTTACAATATCTGCTTCCAACTATAGATACGAATGCAGACTATGGTTTTTGTGCAGAGTGCGGAGATGAGATCCCTTTTCAACGTTTACTGCTTCTTCTTGAAACAAGATATTGTATTCACTGCGCTTCGTGATATAATCTATCTGTGAAGGGGAATTGAACTATGAATATTATCAATATCTATAAACAAAAAATTGTTAACATCAAAAATGAGCTTTATGCGTACGAACTTCTTTTCAAAGATCAATTCAATTATGAAGCAAGTTTTTCTGACAATGTAAAAGGAACTTCACAACTCATCATAAGTTTGATAACAAGTACAGAGTTAGATCAACTTTTAGGGCAAAAAACTTTAGCATATATCAACGTAGATGACGCTACTTTGACAAAAGGAATTTTGGACCTTTTAGATAAAGACAGATTTATTTTAAATATACATGAGAACATAAATCTTACAGAAAATGTCATCGATAAAATTGTCCAATACAAAAAAAGAGGTTTTAGATTTTCCATCGATCACTTTGATTCAAGTGCAGACATGATCAGTAAATTTAGTAGAATTTTTAATTATATCGATATCATCAAAATGGATATCGTCCTCTCAGAATATCAAAATTTGCAAAAAGTTGTCAATAAATTTAAAGGTACAAGGATCAAACTTCTAGCACAAAATATCGAATCAAAAGATGATTTTAAAGAGTATCTTGAGATGGGATTTGATCTTTTTCAAGGATATTATATAGATAAACCTGAAAAGATGGAGATCATAGGCTCAAAAGAGCCAGCACAATTTATTATTCTTCAGCTTATAAAAATAATTAAAGAAGATAATACAACTAATGATAAACTTGAATTTTTTATAAAAAAACAACCAGATCTTTCTTATAAACTTGTCCAGTTTTTCAATAATACACAAAAGCTTAATCTCAAAGTAGAATCTCTGGCGCAAGTCATTACCCTTATGGGAAGAGAGAAGCTATTGCGCTGGCTACTCGTCTATCTTTACTCCGAAGTTTCAACAAATCCTGCTTCAAAAACGATGCTTGAGCTTTCCATCAAACGAGCGGAAAGAATGGAAGCAGAAGCAGCGCCAAGAAACAAAGAAAAAGCTTATTTGGCTGGGATGTTTTCACTACTAAGCTCTATTTTTGAAACAGATATAAAAGAATTGATGCACCATATTAATATGGACAGTGATATTACCTCGCTTGTGTTAGAAAAAAAAGGGATTTTTGCCGGCAGTTTGATGCGCGCAGAACAAGCTGAAAAAGATTACTTAAAAAAAATAATGCTTGCCAATTTTGACAAACTCTATACTTCAGATCTCATTTACACCCTAGAATACGGCGGTGTAGAGATAAATAAAGATGAGATTTAAGCTTTAATAGTTTCAAAGAACCGATTTGCTATAATTGCGCAATTATATTTTCAAGGAATGAAATGCGCGGTTATAAGATATTTGCTGGTACATCTAGCGTTGAATTTGCAAAAGAGGTGTGCCAGAACTTGGATGTTCCATTGGCAAAAGCAGAGATTAAACGTTTTAGCGATGGAGAGATATCGATTCAGATTGCTGAGAGTGTTCGTGGACGTGATGTATTTATTATCCAATCAACAGGAGCTCCATCAAACGACAATTTAATGGAACTTTTAATTATGACAGATGCTCTTCGCCGTTCAAGTGCAAGCAGTATTACGGCGGTTGTTCCATATTTCGGATATGCAAGACAAGATAGAAAAGCGGCTCCTCGTGTTCCTATTTCAGCTCGTTTAGTTGCAAACATGTATGAAACTGCTGGCATCGACCGCGTTGTGACTATCGATCTTCACGCAGGACAAATCCAAGGTTTCTTTGATATTCCAGTTGATAACCTTTATGGCTCTATTATCTTCAAAGAGTACATTAAGTCTAAAAACTTGCCAAACCCAGTGATTGCTTCTCCAGATATTGGCGGGGTTGCTCGTGCTCGTTACTTTGCTGAAAAAATGGGTTTAGAGATGGTTATCGTTGATAAACGTCGTGAAAAAGCAAATGTTGCTGAAGTTATGAATATCATCGGAGATGTAACAGGTAAAGATGTCATCATGATTGATGATATGGTTGATACTGCAGGAACTATGGTAAAAGCGGCTTCAGCTTTGAAAAAAAATGGCGCTACTTCAGTTATGGCATGTGCAACTCATGCAGTTTTAAGTGGAAAAGCATATGAAAATATCGATAATGGCGAACTTGATGAACTGATCGTTTCAAATACTCTCGTTTCAGAGCCAAATAAAAAGATCAAAGTATTGACAGTTGCTCCACTTTTTGCTGAAGTAATTCGTCGCGTATATCACAACGAAAGTGTTAACTCACTTTTTACATAGAAAATAGTAAACATCCTAAATTTAAAGAATAAACATTTATGAAAAACATTAGAAACTTTTCTATTATCGCGCATATCGACCATGGAAAAAGTACGCTTGCAGACCGTATCATCCAAGAGTGCGGTGCTGTAACTGAACGTGAGATGACAAAGCAGATGATGGACACTATGGATATCGAACAAGAACGCGGCATCACCATCAAAGCGCAATCTGTAAGACTTGACTATGTCAAAGATGGTCAGCATTATGTTTTAAATCTCATTGACACTCCGGGCCACGTCGACTTCTCTTACGAAGTAAGTAAATCCCTTGCATCAAGTGATGGGGCATTGCTTATCGTCGATGCCGCACAAGGTGTTGAAGCTCAAACTTTAGCAAATGTTTATATGGCGCTTGATCATAATTTAGAGATTATTCCTGTTATCAACAAAATCGATCTTCCAGCGGCTGATCCTGAACGAGTAGCACAAGAGATTGAAACGAGTATCGGCATCGATGCGACAGACGCTCTTTTAGTTTCTGCAAAAAGTGGTATCGGTATTCGTGAGCTTTTAGATGCCATTGTTGACCGCGTTCCTGAGCCTGAAGGTGATCCTGATGCTACGACAAAAGCTATCATTTATGATTCATGGTTTGATGCTTATCTTGGCGCACTTGCTCTTGTTCGTGTATTTGATGGCTCTATTAAAAAAGGGCAACTTGTCAAACTTATGAGCAATGACGAAGAGCATCATGTTTTAGATTTGATGTATCCACATCCTCTCAAACGTCAAAAAACTGAAGCGATACAAAGCGGCGAAATCGGCATCGTCGTGCTAGGTCTTAAAGATGCACATATCATACATGTTGGCGATACCATCACAGATGCTAAAAATCCAACAAAAGAACCTGCTCTTAAATATGAACCTGCAAAGCCTTTCGTATTTGCAGGACTTTATCCGATAGACACAGATAAATTTGAAGACCTTCGTGAAGCGCTTGATAAACTAAGACTCAACGATAGTTCACTTTCTTATGAGCCTGAAACTTCTGTGGCACTTGGATTTGGCTTTCGTGTTGGATTTTTGGGAATGCTTCATATGGAGGTTGTTAAAGAGCGTTTAGAACGTGAATTTAATGTCGATCTCATCGCAACCGCACCTTCTGTTGTGTATCATGTTTATATGACAAATGGAGAGATGATCCAAGTTCAAAACCCCTCAGAGCTTCCTGAACCAAACTACATCGACCACATTGAAGAGCCTTATGTTAAGGCAACTGTTATCACACCAACTGAATATCTTGGAAATATCATCACACTTTTGATGACAAAACGCGGTATGCAAGACAAGATGAGTTACCTTAATGAAGAGCGTGTTTTATTAGAATATTATCTTCCTATGAATGAGATCGTTGTCGATTTTTATGACAAACTCAAGTCTATCTCAAAAGGATATGCGAGTTTTGATTATGAACCAAGTGACTTTAAAGAGGGAGATTTGGTCAAACTTGATGTAAGAGTTGCGGGCGACGTTGTCGATGCACTCTCTGTTATCGTACCAAGAACTTCTGCAGACTCTCGCGGACGCGTCCTTGTAAAAAACATGAAAGAACTCATCCCCCGCCAACTTTTTGAAGTCGCTGTTCAAGCGTCTATCGGCAATCGTGTTATCGCGCGTGAAACTGTAAAAAGTATGGGCAAAAACGTAACTGCAAAATGTTACGGCGGAGATATCACTCGTAAACGTAAACTTTTAGAAAAACAAAAAGCGGGTAAAAAACGTATGAAGTCCATAGGAAAAGTTCAGCTTCCGCAAGAAGCATTTATGTCTATATTAAAAATGGACTAGCTTCATGCGCTGTATGTTGTGTGAGAACTTTTCACTCACACACATCTGTCTTACATGTAAGCAAACTTTTCTCACTCCTTCCATCTACAAACGTACTATTTTAAACAATATCCAAGTGATCTCTTTTTACAAATATGAAGATATCAAAGATCTTCTACATACTAAACATACTGATCTTGGATACTATGTTTATTCTATCCTTGCAGAACTTGCATTTAAAAAATTTGCACAGGAGTTTGTCTTTGATGAAAAAGTCGCAATCATCGGAATTGATGATCGCGTAAAAAGCGGTTATTCTCACACTGCCCTCTTAACAAAAGCACTTAAAAGTAAAACACTCACACCAAGATATGCAAAACTCCGCTCCAATAATGATATCAGCTATTCAGGAAAAAGCAGAGAATATCGCTTAAACCATCCAAGAAACTTTACATGTAAGGAGTTCCCAGAGATGAACGTTATCTTAGTTGATGATATCATTACAACAGGTTTTACACTCACAGAGGCTTGCAATACGCTTACATGTAAAGGTAAAGAGATCTTATTTTGTCTTACACTTGCAGATGCGAGTAAAGAATAAGATAGACTTGATACACTAAGACTAAACTATCTTTACTATAATTTGTAATATAGCACTTGACAATGATTGACTCAATTTGCTATAATTACTCCAGATTTCAAAAAAGGAGTCATTTTTAAATATGTCTAATGAAACAATAAATGAAGAATCAACACCAGCAAACGAGGAAGTTGAGACTCAAGATGAAGTGGTAGAAGAGCTTAGTGAAGTTGAGCAGCTTAGGGCTGAAAACGCTGAATTGAAAGATAAGTATGCAAGAGTACATGCAGATTTTGATAATATTAAGAAACGTTTAGAGCGTGAGAAATATCAAGCTCTTGAATATGCAAATGAAAAGTTTGCAAAAGATTTGATTCCAGTTGCAGATTCACTTTTGATGGCAATTCAGGCGACAAAATCTGACATAGATACGCAAGAGTTGCTTAACAAGTTGATTGAGGGAATGGAACTCACGATGAAACAGCTGACAACTACCCTGGAAAAACATGGAGTTACAGCCGTAAGTCATGATGAAGAGTTTGATCCAAACATTCATAATGCCGTTCAAAGAGTAGATAGCGACGCCCACGAAAGTGGACAAATCGTACAAACTTTTCAAACGGGATACAGATACAAAGACAGACCACTTCGCGATGCGATGGTTGTAGTAGCGAACTAGTTATTTTAAACGATACTTGAACAAAGTCCAAGTATCTACGCTTACGCCGCTATGGCGACTAAAGCTTGACTCTTACGAGTCAGAAAAGACACAAAGTGTCACGGGCTCTCTGCCGAAGAGAACCTAGTGTTAACGTAGATGGCGGAACTTGTTTCGACGTCGTAACAAAGGGAATAAAAGGTTCCCTTGAATTTATAAAATAAATTAAAGGAAATATTATGAGTAAAGTTATAGGTATAGATTTAGGAACAACAAACTCTTGTGTAGCGGTATATGAAGGTGGTGAGGCTAAAATCATCCCAAATAAAGAGGGGAAAAATACAACTCCTTCAGTTGTAGCTTTCACAGATAAAGGTGATGTTTTAGTAGGTGATCCTGCAAAACGTCAAGCAATCACAAACCCAAACAAAACTATCTCTTCAATCAAGAGAATTATGGGTCTTATGATGAGTGAAGAGAACGCAAAAGCGGCTCACGATAAAGTAACATACAACATTGTTAACAAAGATGGAATGGCTGCTGTTGATGTAGCTGGTAAAATTTACACGCCTCAAGAGATTTCAGCAAAAATTCTTTCAAAATTAAAAGAAGATGCAGAAGCGTATCTTGGTTCAACTGTAACTGACGCTGTTATTACCGTTCCGGCTTATTTTAATGATGCACAACGTAAAGCGACAAAAGATGCAGGAACTATCGCAGGACTTAATGTTCTTCGTATCATCAACGAGCCGACAGCTTCAGCTCTTGCTTATGGATTAGAAAGCAAAGCAGAAGAAAATGTACTTGTTTATGACCTTGGTGGTGGAACATTTGATGTTACTGTACTAGAGATTAGTGATGGAACTTTTGAAGTTCTTTCAACTGATGGAAATGCATTTCTTGGTGGAGATGACTTCGACAATAAAATCGTTGATTTTTTAAATGCAGAGTTCAAATCAACTCATGGAATAGAACTTAAAAATGACAAAATGGCACTTCAAAGACTAAAAGATGCTGCTGAAAATGCTAAAAAAGAGCTTTCTAGTGCAACTGAGACTGAAATCAACCTGCCATTTATCACTATGACAGAAGCTGGTCCACAACACTTGGTTATCAAACTTACTCGTGCGAAATTTGAAGCTATGATTGAGTCTTTAATCAAAGAGACTATCGACCATATCAAAACAGCAATGAAAGAATCAGGTTTAGAAAACAACAATATCAAAGAGATCATCATGGTTGGTGGTTCTATCCGTGTTCCTCTAGCGCAAAAAATGGTATCTGATTACTTTGGTGGAAAAACACTTAACAAAAGCGTTAATCCTGATGAAGTTGTTGCAGCTGGTGCGGCTATCCAAGGTGGAGTTTTAAGAGGAGATGTTAAAGATGTTCTTCTTCTAGATGTTACTCCACTTTCACTTGGAATTGAGACTTTAGGCGGTGTGGCTACGAAGATCATTGAAAAAGGGACAACTATCCCTGTTAAAAAATCTCAAATCTTCTCAACAGCAGAAAATAATCAACCAGCTGTAAGCATCTCAGTTGTTCAAGGTGAGAGAGAGTTTGCAAAAGATAATAAATCACTAGGATTGTTTGAACTAGGAGATATTCCAGCAGCTCCAAGAGGTGTGCCTCAAATCGAAGTAACTTTTGACATCGATGCAAATGGTATTTTAACTGTTAGCTCAACAGACAAAGGTACAGGTAAATCTCAGTCAATCACGATCTCTGGAAGTTCAGGACTAAGTGAAGAAGAGATCAACAAAATGGTTCAAGATGCAGAAGCTCATAAAGCTGAAGATAAAACAAGAAAAGAGCTTGTAGATCTTAAAAATCAAGCAGATGCACTGATTGCTCAAACTGAAAAAGCTATCTCTGAAAATGGCGATAAAGTTGAAGCAGAAGAAAAAGCAAAAATTGAAGCTGCAATAGCTGATCTCAAAGAGACCCTAAAAGATACAAATGCTACAAAAGAGCAAATCGAAGCTAAAGTAAAAACTCTAACTGAAGTAAGTCATAAAATGGCTGAACAAATGTACAAACAAGAGGGTCAAGGCGAGCCGGCACAAGCTGCTAAAAAAGCTGATGACGATGTTATCGACGCAGAAATAGAGTAATCTATCTGCTAGACAACAGAGCTAAGAAAGCTCTGTTGTTTTCTAAGTCTACTCTGAAGAGCTAACTCTTCTATCTCAGTGACTTCTTTTTAACTACTCAAATTTATCCTCTATGATTGATTTTAAAAATTTCTTATGCGTATGTCTTTTAAACACATATTCTTTTGCTTTAAACAGAGTGTCAAACATGATTTCCCATAAAAGTGTGAAATTTTTATCACTTCTAACTGTACAAAGCTGTTGTTGCATCTCACGTTCAAGCTCCCCTAATATCTTTGCATGTTTTGCATACTGTTTTATTATCTCGTACTCTATACCCACTTTTTTGAATGAATTCACAAGCTTGATGATCATATAATCTTTTTCCGTGAACTCATTTTCTCCCAAAGGGATGATCACTTCATCTTTTAATAACTCTTCTAAAAATTGCTTGTCAACTTTAAAATGCTTTGTAAAATCTTCTTTTGTAAAATATTGCTCATCTTTTGAAACTAAGCTGAGAGTATTCATCAATGGTTCTATCATTGTAAATGATGTCGAAAAGGATTGATTTTTATTTTTCAAAGCAATCTTTATAGCATCATTTGAACTTCCTATATTCGTTTTCATATATTTTATATATTTTATCAGCTCTAAATGTTCATCATTGTATCTATGAACATTTGACTTTATTTTAGTGGCCTCTGGAAGCATCCCCTCTCGGATATAATAAAGTATGGTTGATTTTGGTACATTTGTCAGTGAAACTAGCTGTGATATTTTATATTCCATATTTTCTCTTTTAAAACTCTAATTAAGAATTATACATTATAATTTTATCGTTAAGTAAAAGTTAACGTTTTTATATAAAAGAAGGAAGATACAATGGCACATATTAAGCTACCAGAATTTGAACAAATGAGTCCCAATATACAAGAGAAAGCAAGACCTATTTTGGAAAAAACAGGACAACTTGGAGAGATATTTAAATTGATCGCTTTAGATGAAAAAATATATTTTGCAACTGATATGATGGTGCAGAAATATCTTTTAGATGAAACAACGCTTTCTTATGAAATTAAGGAGGCTATTGCTCTTCTTGTTTCACAAGAAAACGGTTGCAAAATGTGTATCGATGTCCATAAAACGATAGCAAAAGTATTAGGACTCACAGAAGAAAGAATCGAGCAGATATTGGAGGGTGTGGATAGTATCAAGACTACAGAAAATGAAAAAGCACTTCTAAACTTCTGTATAAAAGCTTCCAAAAAAGATAATTATAAAATACTAAAAGAGGAGATAGATGCACTCAAAGAATTTGGATACAATGATGTCCAAATTCTAGAAGCAGCTGCGATTACAGGCTATTTCAACTATATCAATACCCTTTCAAATGTGTTTGGGCTTGGTCAAGATTAACTTTTTTATAACACTAATAAACTTAAAACATAGGAACGCCCATGATAAAAGAAATTGTAAAATATCCTAAAACTCCAAGTAAAGAGTTTGGCACTAGTGTCAGATTTTTTGATGCAAAGCTTTTTGAACTGATCCAAGATATTAAAGATACAATGAACGCTAACAGCTTGGATGCCCTAGCCGCATTTCAGATCGGCTCTCCTCTAGCCGTTATTGTTCTCAAAGATGAAAAAGGAGAGTTTGTCGAGATTATCAACCCTGTTGTAATCAAAAGAGAGGGCAGTATTCATCCAGTTGAGACAACGGCATATTTTCCTGGGCTTAGCGCTACAACTACGAGATATGAAAAGATCAAACTTATGTATAGTGACAGAAATGATACGCAGCAGTTTTTGGAAGCTACTGGAGATCTTGCCATCACGCTCCAAAGAAAAATCGACTATCTTTTTGGTGCAAATATCAGGCTACGACTTTCAAAAGAGGAGGAAGCAGTATTTGATTCTAAACTAGAGTTTGGAACAGATGCCATCACTCAAAATGGTTGTCCGACTGTTTTTAAAAGAGATAGAATTTTGAAAGCGATAAAATATCTTTTTGCTCTAGGTGTAGTTGCTTTAGCTGTGAAGTTTTTTCTCTTGGCAGAAAATATCGTACTTCTAAAAATGATGGAAAACTATATTCTTCTTAGTATGATCGCTCTGAGTGTTGTCTACTTTTTTTATGCTCAATACGAAGGAAAACAGTACAAGCATTGTTCCTCTTGCCAGATCGGCAATATTATCGGTACAACACTTATCTCGCTTGTGAGGACAGGAATTTTATTTGCTCTTTGCCACTTTATACTTTGATCTAAAATAAAACCAAAGGACTACCGCCAAAGCAGACATTGAAAGACTCAGTGTCTGCCCAAGCGTTACAGCGTTACAGCAGATATAACCTATTTGAACATCTGGCGCTCTAAATATCTCTGCCGTTGCTCTTAAAATCCCATATGCAAAGCCATAAAGAAGTAAAAGTTCTCCATCAAATTTTTTATATCTTCTGTACATGTAAACGATAATAAAGACAACAACACCCTCTAGAAATGCTTCATACAATTGTGATGGATGACGTAAAACTCCATCCACATAAATACCCCAAGGAACATCTGTCGCGCGCCCGACAAGCTCTTGATTTAAAAAGTTTCCAATACGTCCAAAGACATACCCAAGAGGAACAGCAACAGCAACTAAATCCATAAACTTTCCAAAAGAGTTACCCGTACGTTTACTGAAGATATATGCTCCAAGTAAAAAGCCAAGAAGTGCTCCATGATAACTCATTCCGCGAATACCGATAAATTCTCCATCTTTAAAAGGATTAAATATCTGCCATGGATGAAAGAGATAATAGCTTGTATCAGGGTCATAAAAGAGGATATACCCAAGTCTCGCACCGAGTATTACCCCTATCTCAACATAGATAAAAAAGCTGTCAAGCTCCTCTTTTGTAATCCCAAGATTATCTTTTTTTACAATCCACTTCGCCATGTACAAAGAGGTCAAAAGTGCCAAAACGTACATCATTCCATACCAATGAACTGGCACGACAACGTCAAAAGCGATTGGATTAAAATGTTCGTATATATGATTCCAGTATTCCATTATTTCTCCAAGGCTTCAGCTATAAGCTCGATAGGGTTTTTAAACACGACATCCACATCCGCTTGATACATAGAGTTATTTATCTGCATTCTACATGCGCTACACTCAGCACTTACCACTTGTGCGCCACTTTGTTTTATCATCGCAGCTTTTGGCACTCCGGCTGCTTTTGCAAAATGATACTTTTCTGTTTGCATCGTCACACCGCCAAAGCCACAGCAGACATTTGGATCACTCATCTCTTTGATAACATAGTTTTGAGAGATAAGCTTGCGAGGTTCTTGGTAGATACCTTGCATTTTTCTTGCGTGACAAGGATCATGATAGGTCACAGATACGTTTTGCTTGCCCTTAGAAGCGAGTAATTCTTTAAGATGAGTATGACTCTCGAGCCACTCTGTCGCCATAAATATTTTTTTGGCGACTTTATTTCCACGTTCTCGCCACTCAGGTTGGTCATGAAAATAGTGGTCATAATCGATTTTCAACATTGCACTACATGTAGCCTCTGGTATGATAATAGCTTCAACATCATCGATAAATTTTTCAAAATACTCGATATTATATTTTGCCAAATAATCGACTGTATCAAAATCACCCGTAAAATACGCCGGCGCTGAACAGCATTTTTGTGCTTTTGCCAAGAATGCATCAATCTCTAGATGTTCTAAGATTTTAAGTAAAGAATCGCCCACTTGACGGTAATTATAGTTCCCTAAACATCCTATAAAAATGGCAACTTTTCGTTTTCCGCCATTAGAAATATTTTCAGGATGTGCATTTAAAAAAGAGGTTTTGCCCATACTTGGAAGCAGTCTGTCTTTCTTGATAATAGGCATAGAAAAACGGGGTTCCATCGACTCTATATCTTTACGAATTTTAAACCCGCAAGTCTGAAATACATAACCCATTTTAAAGAGAATATCCATAGTAAATCTATGGCGAAGTAAAAAGAAAAATGCACGTTTGAACCAAGCTATACCGAACTTTTTACGTATATCATTACGCACTTGCTCGATAACCATATCTGTAGGAAGCGATTTTGGACAGACATCTGTACAGTTTGTGCATAAGAAACAGCTTTCAAAGATATCTTTTGCATTTTTATCGAGTTCTAGTTTTCCATCTTGATACGCACCTAAAAGATCTATAAATCCGCGAGGTGAGGTAACTTCATCGGGATTGACATTGTGGATAGTACAAACAGGAATACACTTTCCACATTTTATACATGCGTCAGAGGTTTCTTTGAAATTAAATATATCATTTGTCTGCATGATCACACCGTTTTAGAAAATGTTTTTTGACTTGTTGCATGTTTTTTCATGTACGCATCAAATGGCATCGCTATATTTCTAATAAGCAAAGTTCCCGTCTCAGAACAAACAATATGCTCTTCATCCATTTTTAAAAGGCCATCCTCTGCAAAAGGTTTCAATGCTTCTATCGCATCTGCAAAGTAGGTTTTAAAATCAATATCAAACTCTTTTTCAAAACGTTTGATATCAAGTTTGAAGTTACTCATGAGCTCCATGATCACATATTGGCGGATCATATCATCTTCACTCAAGAAGACGCCTCTCTCAAAAGGAAGACGTCCTTCGTCAATCGCTGCTTCATACTCTTCCATCTCTTTAAAATTCTGAGCATAATAATCAACGCCCTCACCTATCGAAGTCAAACCAACACCAATCAAATCTGCGCCGCCTTTTGTTGTGTAGCCTTGGAAATTTCTATGCAGCTCACCCTTTTCTATCGCTTTAAACAGCTCATCTTCAGGCTTTGCAAAGTGATCCATACCTATCATTTTATATCCATGAGAGGTTAAAAAATCTATCGTATACTGCATGATATGAAGCTTTTCTTCTGGCGTTGGAAGCGTCGTTTCATCGATCTTTCTCATCGTCTTTTTAAGCCATGGAACGTGAGCATAATTAAACACCGCATAACGATCAGCGTTCAGAGTAAGAGAAAGTGCCAAAGTTTCTTTAAATGTCGCAAGGCTTTGGTAGGGAAGTCCGTAGATTAGATCCACATTCACAGAATGCATATTGTATTTTCGAGCCAGATCCATCGCCGCTTTTGTGATATCATAAGGTTGAACACGATGCACTGCAATTTGGACTTTTTCATTGAAATCCTGAATTCCAAAACTGACACGGTTAAACCCAGCGTCACTCATCACCTTCATCTGAGGCTCATCAATATGACGAGGGTCAATTTCACAACTCACCTCAGCCGCTTCAATAAAATTTGGAAAGTGAGATTTGATCATTTTGATGATTTCATCCAGCTGTTCGCTTGAAAAATATGTCGGTGTACCACCTCCAAAATGAAGCTGAATCACCTCTCTTGACATATCAAGATGACGTGAGAGAATCTCTAACTCACGGCGAAGATAATCGATATAGCGTACTTTTTTTTCCTCTTTTGAAGTAAATACAACATTACAGCCGCAAAAGTAACAAGCATTCCTACAAAATGGAAGATGAAAGTAAAGAGAAAGGGGACGCTTTTTGTCCTCGGATTCAAGTTTATTGATATATTCATTATATTTAAAATCATCATTAAACTCTAGTGCGGTCGGATAACTTGTGTATCTCGGTCCCGGCTTGGAATATTTTGTAAATTTTGTAAAATCCAGCATAAAAATCCATTCATATAATATGGATGCGATTATGGCAAAACTGTGTTGAATAAGGGATAAAATGTATAAACATTCCTCACATGTAAGCAGTATCTAAGATGTAAATTCCCATATATTGTTTACTTTTAACACAAATGTGATAACTTTATAACAAAATCTTTAAAAAATATCACTTTTTGAGTATACTAGCAGTAATAAAATTATCACTTTTTCAAATAATATAAATGTAGGACAATGTATGAAAAACAAGAGAGTTCTTATTGTTGAGGATGACGAAGTTACAGCGATGAATCTCAAAATGTCCTTGGAGAAACAGGGATATAATGTAGTTGCAATGGCGGACGATGCTACGAGCGCCAAAAGTAAAATCAAAGTTTATACGCCTGATATCCTCATCATAGATATCTCGCTTCAAGAAAGTGATGATGGGATCAAACTCGCAAGCTATGTACGTGAAAAACAGCTTATGCCTTTTATCTTTTTAACAGCGCACACTGATGATCATATCATCAAAGATGCAAGCAAGACAGAGCCTTATGGATATATTATCAAGCCTTTTGATCCAGCAAACCTACATGTAACGATTCAGATGGCGCTCTATAAATACCATCAAGAAAAAAAGAGAAGTGAAAATCTTGATTTACTCAAAGTTGACAAACTAAACTTAGAAAAACTTCTTTACAATAAAAAACTCTCAGATAAACCAATCGTTCCTTTTGGTGATGGCTATCACCTTGATATCAGCGTTTGTGAAACTTTTTGTAATAATAAAAAGATCAAATTAACAAAAAAAGAAAATGCTTTTATTCGTCTCCTTGTTGCACAACTTGGGCTTGTTGTAACTTTTGATCAGGCAATCAACTATGTTTGGGAAGAGGATGGTGCTACAGAAAATAGTGTTCGCACACTAGTATGGAGACTTAGAAGCAAACTCCCAACAGAAATCATAAAAAATGCCTCTGGTATGGGTTACTATATAGAAGATTAAAACTCTTTAATCTTCTGATATAAGCATTCGATATTTTTTGCACACTCCGCGTACTGGTACAAAGTGTTTTCCTCTTTAGCATTTTTTTCCATTTCTTGCGCAAGATTCTGGATCTCTTCAAGTCTAAAATTGGCGCTTGATCCTTTGATAGAATGCGCAAGCTTTGCGATATTGCAATACCCTTTGTTTTCTATCTCATTTTGAAGTTTTGGCAGGGATTCATCCATCTTTTTTATATAAATTTTCATTAATGTTTGTAATTGATCGTAATCAAGTTGGAGTTCGTCTTGAAGACTATGAAGATTAAACTCTTTCTCTTTTGGTATATTTTTTGAATTTAAATAAACTTCTAAAACTCGTTCAAGCTCTTTAAGAATAATTGGTTTCCCTAAAAAGTCATCAACTCCATGCATCATACTTTTTTCTCTTGCACCCTTGATAACATTTGCGGTAAGCATAGAAATAGGTGTATATGTGAGATGATTCTCCTTTTCATATATTCTAATCTCTTGGGTTGCTTCTAAGCCATTTTGTAGTGGCATCTGATCATCCATAAGAATCAGATCATATTTATGTGCATGAAACATTGAAACAGCCTCTTTGCCATTTGAGACCATGTCAAAAGTTATTCCATATTTATCCAAAAGAATCTTCATGAGCTCTTGATTTGCCTCATTATCTTCTGCTACTAAAACGTGCCCATCAAATTTTTGGCTCTCTAAAAGAGTTGCAATTCTTTTATTGTATTCTTCGCTCAAGCCTAAGGCTTCTAAACTTTTATCTCTTAATTTTGTCAAATATATAGGAAAACAAAGATTGGTAATATTCCTAACTGATTCATAACTTTCATTCATATACTCCATAATTGCAATTGCGGGTCTATTTTCTTCAATAATGGAATATCGCATACTATCATCAAGATCACTGTCCATAAAATAAAATAGATCACAATCAGTTTCTTTAATACTATCAATTAAAACTAACTCTATTCCAATTTGCATATAATATTTTTTAAATATATCCAATTTTCTCTTTTCAGTTTTTTCATTCACCAAAAAAGCAATTTTTTTATCTTTAAGCATATGACAATCAAGATGTAACATCTCTTTGTTGATTATTTTCACTGGAAGATTCAATATAAATGTACTTCCCATCCCTAGAGTTGAACGCACACTTATATGTCCATCCATTAACTCAGCAAGCTGTTTACAGATAGAAAGACCAAGTCCAGTTCCTCCACTTCTTTTGATGATAGTGTTTTGGGCCTGGGTGAATGCTTCAAATATTTTTGTTATATCTTTTTTTTCTATTCCGATTCCAGAATCTTCAACAGATATTTCAAGAAATCCATCTTTATAATAAGCATTTATTTCAATAGTTCCTTTTACAGGCGTAAATTTGATTGCATTACTTAAAAAATTTGAGATAATCTGACCAAGTCGCAATTCATCTGTTAAAATTTCAGAGGGAATAGTAGGGTCTATAAAGCTGAGAATGGAAATCTGTTTCTGGCTTGCAGTTGCAACAAAGAGCTCCATAACGCGAGAAAGGGATGCTTCCAAGTTAAACACTTTTGATTCTAATGTAAATTCACCACTTCGAAGTTTTGAAAAGTCCAAAATATCATTGATAATGTAGAGTAAATTTTCTCCGCTGTTATAGATAATGTCCAAATAATTTTTATGCTTCACTGAGATATTTTCACCTTGCATTAATGACACAAAACCAAGAATTGCATTGAGCGGTGTACGTATTTCATGAGACATATTAGACAAAAAATAATCTTTTGCCTTATCTGCTTCTATCGCTTTTTGTCTTGCATCAATAAGCTTGGTCACTTCATAGCCTATGGCCATATACTCTTTATCTCCGCTAAAAGGATCTACAATAGGGATAATGGTTGTATCTATGTAAACATAGCCTCCATTTTTACGCTTATTTTTTATCGTTCCTACAAAAATATTATTTGATAAAATAGTTGTCCACATTTTTTTAAAGAAGTTTTTCGACATATCTTCATGACGCATAATACTATGGTTTCTTCCGATGAGTTCAACTTCTCTATATCCGCACAGATCAATAAATTTATCATTTACGTATGTTATGAAACCCTCACTATCAGTCTTTGAAACTAATGCACTTTCATTGAGAGCATAAATATACTGTTCTAAAAGCTCAACATTTTTACCTATTTCAATATCTTTTTCATAAATAGTCTGTGAATATATTTCTAGAACTTTTGAAAAATTTCTATCAAAAACATAAGTAATTGCTTTAAAAAGATTTTTTGAATTTATCTCTACATCATACGTGTATTCAACCATTGAAAGTTTAAAATGACTACAAATAATAAAAAGTTCTTTAGCTGTTACATTGCGATCTTTCAGATAGCGTAAAAGGTCCTCGATTACAGGGCAAGCTCCAAGCTCAAGAATTTCGTTGATTACACCCATAAAATAATCAAAAACATTGTTCGCGTACTCTTCGAAAATTTCTTTATTTATTCCATGACGGCGAAGAATATTCTGCGGTTCCTCATATTGCATCCATTTTTGGATAACAGATGATTTTCCTTTTTCTAAAACAGTGATATTGGATTTTAAATTTAAAAGTTCATTCATAAAAAACCGCCTTATAAGATACTAATCTATTATTATACAAAAGTTAACGATTAAACAAATGATTAGAAGGATTTTTAGAAGATTGAAATCGGGACTATCCCGATTTCGAAGGTTTTAGTGGCTTTTGCCAACAACTACAATCATCTTGATATTGATAATAACAAAACGAATAAACTGCCAGATAAGACAAGTACGCATTGAACGTGCAAACTTACCAGGTATCATAGTAAGATTCATCTTATCATCTCTTTGAAAATTCAACTCTTCGTGTACTACTTTCTTTTCCATATTCTTTCCTTTATTATTATTCTGGAATTAACGTCCAGCCTGGATTTAACTTCGCTTTATAGATAAATAGATGATGAAGGATATGTTTTATCCAGTGGCCAGCAAGACCGATCTCACCAAATGTATAATCTGTATCACGGCCAGTTCCTGGGTATTTTTCAAAATCTGGAACAACAGGATAAACTGTCATTGCAGCCGCTGTACCACTAAACACACCCTTACCTGCTGATGCAACACACGCCGCACCCATCTCAGCCATAGAAGCCTCATGTAAATGTACGTTATCACCATTTTTAATTAAGTCACAAACACTGTGAGCTACTGCTTTACCGATAATACCCGATGGCATACCTGTACGTGGAGGAGTTGGATTGATCGGAGTTCCATTTACTGAACTCATCGGTTTTGAAATAATGTGTGGTGGAGCAAATGCAATACCAGCAGCAAACATATTTTTATATGATGGATTTTGGTATGTACGAGGCCAATCACTAGCTTTCCACTCAGCATATGGTTTTGGAGTATAATCAGCATCAACTTTCATAAACCCATTTGGAGCAAATACAGTTGCAGTGATATCTTCACCAGTTTTGTTATATGCTTTTAAGCCAACACCAGCAAATGGAGGAATAAGCATAGAGAAATCGAAATCCTCTTCACCCATCGAACCATCAAGAAGCTCATAATGAGCCTTACCAGCTTCAACTTTGTTTACGTGTGCACCGATCAACCAGTCAACACCACGCTCTGCAAATAGAGACTCTGCAAATAATTTAGAACTTACAACGTATCCGCCAACTTTCATATGAAGTCCACCCATACCGAAATCACCCAAGAATGATTCGTTAGAGATCCATTTCATATCTGCCATATCACGTACACCAGCTTTTCTTAGTTCATGCTCGATGTTAAAAATATACTCAAACGCCGCACCTTGACATGTACACATACCGTGACCTGTACCGATTAGGAACTTTTGACGTTGCCCTTTTTTCATTTTCTCGATAGATTTTTGAAGCTCATCATTTGCATGAACAGCATGATCTGCCGTACAAACAGAAACTGTAAATTCACCCAAACCGTTTGCATCGCCAAGACCTGGAGTCGCAGCAAAGTTTAGTTTTGGACCAGTTGCATTTACTAAATAATCATACTCGATATTTTCTGTTTGACCAACTTTACCCTGTCCAGTAAATTCCACTGTTACAAATGGTTTGTCTGAACTTTCATTTCCTTCTGGATTGATTGAAACAGCTTTTGCTTGCTTGTAACCAATACCTGCTTTTTGGTACACAGGTGCTAAATCAAAAGTAACTTCATCTTTACTCATTTGACCAACACCAACCCAGATGTTAGATGGAATCCAGTTCCATTTTGCGTTTGGTGTAACAACTACAACTTCATGCTGCGAACCCAACCATTTTGCTGCGAAAGTTGCTGTAGTGTGACCTGCAACCCCTCCGCCAAGAACTACTACTCTTGCCATGCCTACTCCTCAATTAGATAATATAACTAAAAACCACAATATTTATGAGAATAAAATTCTTATGGTCATATTATAATGTCTTATCATTGTAGTGATGTTTTTCAAAAATAAAGCTTAATTTTTTTAAAAAATTATCCTAATTTGTTGCTTTGTTTCATTTGTTGTCTAAAATTTTTGAAATGATCTCATATGTGTTATTTGAAAGATTTTCAGCCTGAATAATTCTTTCTAACTGAAGTTGCATCACATTTTTGTGATTTTTGTCTAGTTTTTTATAAACTTTGAATGATCCTGCCAATCCAGAAGCTATCTGGGCATTTATTTTATCTATCTCTATGACTTTATCTGCGATATATTTATATCCGCTTCCATCTGCTGCATGAAAATAACTATAGTTTCTTGTGAACCCGTATATCAATGCACGTACAAGATTTGGAACTTTTTCATCATATACTTCATCTCTTTCAGATGCCAAAACACGAGAAAGAACATCATCTCTTTTGGCTGTTGAGATAATTGTGAAATATTTATTCATAATTAAAAGATCATGTTTATATTTTTCATAAAAATCACTAAGCGCTGATTGTGCACTTTGACTGTAAAAATTCTCTAATAACGAAAGCGCTACCACTTTATCATTCATCGTAATCGAAGAAAAATATTGTTCACTGCAAAGTATTTCTCCATCTTCATCTTTTAAAGAAGCCAGATAAGACAGCGCTCGATTTTTAAGTGCTCTTTTTCCCATAGATACTGAGGATAAAGAATCATCTCCAAGCTCATGATATGTTTTGTAAAGATTTAAGAACTGCTCTTTATATCGTTTTGCTATATTCTTTGTAAGCTTTTCTTTCGCATCACACATCTGAGCAAAATCAACGATCTCTCTTGTTTGCATAAGATTTGCGATACTTGGAAGTTCTAAAAGCTGTGCTTTATACATAGTGTCGATATCAGCGTTTAGAAGTTCTTGAAATGAATTGACATATTCCTCATTGACTGTATTGCTATCCATCATTTCAGCCAATGTTTGCAAAGCAAATTTTTGTGCGGCTTCATATCTATTGAAACTGTCATTTTCATATTGCATCAAAAACGGATAATCCTGAGTTTCACATATCACTTTGATCGGTGCGCTAAAACCTCGGTTGAGAGAGAGTTTTGGCTTTCTTGAAAGACCTTCAAATTTAAAAGTTTCAATTTCATCTTTGATAATCAACGTCTGTTCTTGTAAAAACTCACCCTTGTCAGAAAAAAGAGCTACTTTAAATGGATACATAAATGATTCTTGCTCTTTACCATCAACAGTACTTGGAATAATTTGCTTACATGTAAGCATTAAAATACCGTTTTCAAAACTCTCACTTACATGTAAAGATGGTGTGCCTGATTGATGGTACCATCTTTTAAACTGGCTTAGATCACCTTCATAGTTTTGTTCCATAGCCCAGAAAAAATCATCTACACGAACTGCTTTTCCATCGAAGGTATCAAAATAGAGTTGCATCGCCTTTTTATAATTTTCTTCACCGAGTAGCGTGTGATACATTCCTATCACCTCAGCACCCTTTTCATATACAGTTGCAGTATAGAAATTATTCATCGAGATGTATGAATCTGGTTGAATAGGATGAGACGTCGGGCCAGCGTCTTCTACAAACTGACGTTCGCGAAGTGACTTGACATTATCAATGCGTGTTACATCTGCAGAGTTCATATCTGCGCTAAAGGTCTGATCTCTATAAACCGTCAAACCTTCTTTGAGCGTAAGCTGAAACCAGTCTCTACATGTAATGCGATTTCCCGTCCAGTTATGAAAATACTCATGCGCGATAACGCTCTCGATCCCCATATAATTTTGATCTGTCGCACTCTCTTTATCTGCTAACACATAAGTGGAATTAAAGATGTTCAAACCCTTATTTTCCATCGCTCCCATATTAAAACTATCTACTGCGACAATGTTATAAATATCAAGATCGTATTCTCTAGCATACTTCTCTTCATCCCAAGTCATTGCTTTTTTGAGCGACTCCATCGCGTGAAAACATTTTGGCTCGTTGCCTTTGTCACAGTAGATATTGAGTTCTATCTCACGCTTATTCATCGTCGTAAAGCTCTCAGTTATATTTCCAAGATCTCCAGCAACTAAGGCAAAGAGATAAGAAGGTTTTGCAAAAGGATCTTCCCACACACAAAAATGGCGATTGTCTTTAAGCTCACCGCACTCTTTTTTATTTCCATTACCAAGAAGCGTAGGATATTTTTTATCTGCAATCACCTTTGTTGTGTACTTTGCCATCACATCAGGGCGATCTAAAAAGTAAGTAATACGGCGAAAACCTTCAGGCTCATTTTGGGTACAAAACATTCCGTTAGATTTATATAAACCTTCAAGTTCTGTGTTCTTGTGCGGATAAATCTTAGTTTTGATCTGCAATGTAAATGATGGTGAGACATTGTAAAGAGTCAGACTTTGCTCATCTACTTTATACATATCTTCTGCTACATTTTTCTCATTACATGTAAGTGCTAAAAGCTCCACACCAACACCGTGAAGTCTTAACTCATGAATATCATCGCATAGCTGTAAGATCTTCATATTATTTATTACAAGAGTGTATTCTTCATAAATATCAAACTCTAAATAACACTCTGTAATCGTAAAATCTGGTGCTCTATACTCTTTTAAAAAAATAGCTTTGTGTTTGCTCATTTTGTTTCCTCATTTTGTTTGTTCTGATTTCTTGCTTTATTGACCGATCGAGTCCATAAAAAATCGATCACATAATATAAGAGTGATGATATTACTAACGAATAAAATGCCGTTCCCACATAAAGTGGCATAAAAATATGTTCCAAATTTGTAATAAACCATTCTGCTCCCATATGTGCAGGTTGGATCATATGCATACCTAAAAACAATGCTCCAGTTTTATACTCTATATAATAAATAATAGGTATAGTAAACGGATTGGCTACCCATACCATCGTCAGTGCGATTGGCACATTAAATCTTGCAAATGGCATCAAAGCGATAACGGCGAGCATATGCCCTGGCATTGGAATAAGTCCTAGAAACATACCAATAAACATCGCGCGAGCTACATTTCTTCTTGTTGTGGAAAGATAAGATCTTGGAATCTTGTACTTTTGAATGAAACTATCTAGCTTTTCATTTGTACGTTTCTTTTTAAAAAAATCTCTAATCATTCTCATCTTTCATTGAATATCTTTCTTTATGCACAGAAAACTTCCATAAATAGTTTACTGCATAATACACAATTGCAGGCACTGTCAAAGAATAAAACAGGGTGCCGACATACAAGGGAATAAATATATTTTTCAAATTTGCGCTAAACCATTCCACACTCATCACAACCGGTTCAATCTGTGTTTGTAAAAAAAAACTTCCTGTAAGATATTCTATATAATACATCGCAGGCATTGTTACAGGATTGCTCAGCCAAACCATAGAAAAAGCAATCGGTACATTAAACTTTGCAAAAGGCATCATTGCAAGGACTGCAAGCATTTGCATCGGCATAGGAATAAAGGCTATAAAAAGCCCAATAAAAAGCCCTTTTGTTATATTTTTTCTGTTTGTAGAAAGATAGGCTCTTGGAATATTGTATTTATCTATGAACAAGTCGAGCTTACCACCAGTACTCTTTTTTTTAAAAAATTTTCTCACCATAAAATACGCCTACTGCTAAATATCACTACTATTATAGCAATTATAATGCTAAAATTGCGACACTAAAAGGATTAACTAATGTCATTTGAAAAAATTGGTCTCATAAAGCCTATCCGTGACGCTATCAGCGAGCTTGGTTATACAGAGCCAACCCCAATTCAAGATAGAACCATTGGATTGGTACTTGCTAAAAAAGATGTCTTTGCAACTGCGCAGACGGGCACAGGAAAGACGGCAGCTTTTATGCTCCCTATCATCCAAAGACTCCGAGACAATAAACCACTCTCACCAAAAGCTGTACGTGTCATAGTGATGACGCCAACGCGTGAACTTGCGATGCAAATAGAAGAAGAGACAAAAAAATATCTCAAATATATGGATAGTTCGGTCGCTTTGCTTGTGGGTGGAAAAAGTTTGGAAGCTCAGGAAAAACAACTCGAAAACGGAATTGATATCCTAATCGCAACTCCAGGAAGACTGAGAGAACATATCATTAAAAAAAGTATCGATCTCAAACATCTTGAAATCTTTGTTATAGATGAAGCAGACAGAATGCTTGATATGGGTTTTGTCACAGATATCAGACTCATCCACACAGAACTTCAAAGACGTCATCAGACGCTTTTGTTTTCAGCAACTTATACAGATAAAGTCAGAAAACTCTCTCGATTAGTTCTCAGAAAACCAGAGTTTGTAGAAACAGCCAGACAAAATAAGACTATCGACGCTATCAATCAGCACATCTATCTTGTAGATGCTGATAGAAAAGCCGCTCTGCTCTCTTTTCTTATCGGGTCAAAAAACTATCAACAGGTTTTAGTGTTCACCAAAACGAAAAAAAGTGCTGATATTTTAGTCGAAGAACTCAAGCTAGATGGGCTCAAAGCTGAAGTGATCCATGGAGATAAAACACTCGCACAAAGAAATAAAACTCTCACGAAATTCAAGAAAAAAGAATTACATGTACTCGTCGCGACAGATATTGCTTCTCGCGGAATAGATATAGAACAGCTTCCACAAGTTATCAACTATGAGCTTCCAACTGTTGCTGAAGACTATGTACATAGAATCGGCAGAACAGGACGTGCAGGACACGATGGCGAGGCTATCACACTTCTTGATATCAACGACAAAGAGCAGATGAAAGTGATTGAGAGACTCATACATGTAAAGATCCCAAGATCTGAAATCGAAGGTTTTGAAGTGGATATCACAAAAAAAGCTACGTATGATGATATCAAATCAAATCGTCCTAAAAAAGTCTATCCGAAGCCAACACATTCAAGAACAGCTGGAGAAAAAGGTGCCTCGTCAAAAGCACCTCAAAAGAAAAATGCTCGCGTTGGGAAAAAAAGAAAAACAACTAAAAGGTCTGGGAAATAATGGAATTTAAATTAAATGATGATTATATAGAGCTTTATAAACTCATAAAAGTTTTAGGACTTGTTGACAGCGGCGCAGATGCAAAACAGATCATCGCCGATGGTCATGTCAGAAGAAACGGTGAAGTAGAATTCAGAAAAAGAGCAAAGATTCTTCAAGGTGAAATCATTGAGATCGCAGAAGTTACTATAAAAGTTATCTAACTTTTATAGTAACACTGAACTTAAAACTCCAATTAGTCCGCCAAATACTCCACCCCAAACCACAAGCCAGCCAAGATGCTCTTTTATGATTCGCTCAACCATCTCTTTAACCATAACTGGTGTAATCTCTAATAATCTAGTATCAATCACTTTTTCAATAGAGTCAAGCATATCTTGACTCAGTGTCGAAGTTTGAAGATGCATTTGTATTGTATTGTTGAAACTTTCAGATTGCACAATGTCACAGATAGCTATCTTCATTTTATTACTAAATGGTTCTCTTAAACTCTCAAGTACCTTTGCTCCGCCAAACATCCCAAGCATGCTACCAAAAGAGGATTCCATCACTGTTTTTGTAAGGACATCGTACGCAGGAGAAAAATCTGTATCTTCAATAATAGGAACGAGATCGAGTTTTTTTTCCTCTTTTGCAAAAAAATTCTCTAACTGCTCTTTTGTAAAGAACTCGTTCATCATAAGATTTTTGATGCTTGACTTAAACTCTTCAAATCTTGCAGTAATCACACCTGAACCGTACAAAAATGGAACTTTTTCAAAAAGCATATAAACAGCCAACTGATTTGTAACAGCGCCTGAGAGCGCAAAAAGGCCGGCATATAAAAAATATTTTGAGAATTCTTCGGGAATAATAAAAGAGAACCCTACCAAAATGGCAGATAGAAAGTTTGTTATGAAGGATTTATTGAACATTTAAATGCCCTTACATGTAAGCTATTTTTTTGGAGAAAAAGGTACTAAAGCACTTCCCCAAGTAAGTCCGCCGCCAAAAGCATCAAGAAGCATCATCTCTCCAGCTTGAAGTCGTCCACTCTCGTAGATATCATTGATAGCCATCGGGATAGAAGCCCCAGAGGTATTACCAAATTTTGCAACAGTCAATACAACTTGCTCATCTTTCATATCTAAAGCATCGCCTACGGCTTTGATAATACGATAATTCGCTTGATGTGGTACGAAATGCTTTATACTCTCAGCTGATACATTGTTTGTCGCAAGGATCTCTTTTACATCATTTGTGAGTGTTCTGACAGCTACTTTAAAAGTCTCATTGCCTTTCATCTGCATAAAAGCACCAGCCGCTTCTGCACTTAAACTATCATGTGCAGAACCTGAGCCACCATTTGGAGTCATTAAAAGTTCAGCATAAGAGCCATCTGAACCTGTATGAATATCCACAATTGCTTCACTTTTATCTTTAGTAGCACTAATAATAGCCGCGCCAGCACCATCGCCAAAAAGGATACATGTGCCTCTATCAGTATAGTCAGTAATCTTACTTAATCTCTCAGCACCAATAATCAATACATTCTTCTTGATACCTGATTCTACAAAAGCTTTTGCAACATTAAGCGCATAAATAAAGCCAGTACACGCCGCAGAAATGTCAAAAGACATTACATTGCCAATCCCTAATTTATCTGTAATAATTGTAGCAGTAGAGGGCATACATAAATAATCAGGAGAAATCGTTGCACAAACAACTAAATCGATCTCACTTTTATCGATACCTGAACGCTCAATTGCAAGAGCTGCTGCCTTAACACCCATATCACTGGTTGTTTCATTTTCAGCTGCAATATGACGCTCTTTTATACCAGTACGTTTTGTAATCCACTCATCGGTCGTATCCACCATCTTTGCCAAATCTTCATTTGTCAAAATTTTCTCTGGTACATAAGCACCTATTGAGCGGAATGCTGCATACATTATTGTTCCTTTACTTTCATCGCTTCTAGGCGGTCTTCAATATGTTGATTTACACCTGTGTCAATATATCTTAGAGCTTGAAAAATAGCATTTTGTATAGCTTTTGGATTACTCTTGCCATGACTTACAATTGCACAACCATTCAAGCCAATAAGTGGAGCTCCACCTATTTCAGCATAATCAATCTCTTTTTTGAGAAGTTTAAAAACTTTTCTCATCAAAAGTGCCCCAGTTATGGCAACAGGAGATTTACGTATATAATCTTTTATAAGAAGACTAATAGTGGAAGCGACACCTTCTGATGTTTTAAGAACCAAATTTCCGACAAAGCCGTCGCATGTGATAACATGGCAACTTCCATTAAAAATATCGCTTCCTTCCACATTTCCCTTAAAACCTTTATAGCCCTTTAGGAGTTTAAAAGCTTCTTTTGTAAGTTCATTGCCCTTAGAATCTTCTTCACCATTTGCCAAAAGACCAATGCTTGGCTCAGAAATTTTGAGCATATCTTCAGCGTAGCATCCACCCATTACAGCGAATTGAACTAGATGTTCAGCTTTAGAATCAACATTTGCACCAACATCAAGAAGCACAGAGCGACGTCCAACTTTTGTTGGCATCAAAGTTACAAGAGCAGGTCTTAAAACATGTTTCAGCCTTCCAAGACGCATCGTAGCAACTGTCATAGTAGCACCACTATGTCCAGCAGACACAACACCTTGTGCTTCACCATCTTTCACAAGCTCAACAGCTTTGTAAATACTACTTTCTTTTCGTTTTAAAGCGTCTGTGGCAGCATCATGCATACTGATGACATCATTCGCCTCTACGATTGAAACCTTATCTTTATATCCCTTAGGTAATAAAGATAAAATTTCATCTTTTTTACCAACTAAAATAGGATGAAATTTCTTCATCTTTAAAGCAAGTATAACTCCAGCAATAATTGGTTCGGGACCGAAGTCCCCTCCCATTGCATCAATAGCAATTTTAACCATTGATTATTTATACTCACCAGTAGTTGGGTTAACATGGTGTGGTAATCTGTAAGTTCCATCAACATCTTTTACAGGACGTTTCAAACTAATTTTATAGTGTGTTCTACGTTTCGCAGAACGTGAATGTGATACGCGTCTCTTAGGTACTGCCATTTTTAATTCCTTTCTTCTTGTTTACAATTTTCACAGCTATAATAGCCACTCTTTATCAATTCAATTTCAGAGTTTAACAACTCTTGTAAATCGATATTTCCTTCAAAAGATTCAACTACATCATACTCTTCGTTAACATTACTATATACACCATTGCTGATTAAAAAACTAATCTCTTCATCAAGCGGCAGTACAAAAGTCTCTGCACAAAGGTAACAATCTAAATCAATTGACCCGCTAATGGTAGCTTCCAAAAGTACAAGATTTTTACCATCGTACTTCAAACTACCTTTAAAAACAATATCATTAGACTCAATATTGAAATCTAATGGTGTTGGTGTAACTTTTCTAAAATTAACTATCATTAGCTAAATTAAGAAATCTCTTTTTCTGCAAAGAAAAATGCTATTTCTACTGCCGCATTTTCTACAGAATCGCTTCCATGAACTGCGTTTGCATCAATATTTTCTGCGAAATCAGCACGAATAGTTCCAGCTTCCGCTTCTTTAGGATTTGTAGCTCCCATAAGATCACGATTTTTTTGCATCGCGTCTTCACCTTCTAGTACAGACACAACAACTGGTCCACTTATCATAAAATCTACAAGATCATTGAAAAATGGGCGCTCTGCGTGAACAGCATAAAAAGTTTCAGCATCTTGACGAGAAAGTTGAAATTTTCTAGTTGCAGCTATTTTGAGGCCATTGCTTTCAAAACGATCTAAAATTTTACCGATAACACCTTTTGCTACTGCATCAGGCTTGATGATAGATAATGTACGTTCCATCAGTACTCCTAGTATATATAAAAAATAGAGTGGGATTGTACCAAAATAAAAGTATATTTTTGATTAAATTTTAAAATTTCAAGATTATATTGAAAAAAATTTAGTAAAAAAGAAGCATTGCACGTGCTAAAAGCACGATGCAAGGTGTTAAAATTAGTCTACAATGTTTTCGCGGTTTTTACGAGCATCAGCACTAACATCTTCACGGAAAGGCATTTCAGCATCTGCGTCTTCCATAACATAGTTTTTACCATCTACATAGTTACCAGCAGAAAAGAAATCTTTATGAGCTGAGTCAAATGGCATATCCCAAGTAATACAACCTTCAGTTGGACAAGCAGTAGCACATGCAGGCTCATCATGATGACCAACACACTCTACACACTTATCTGGATAAACATAATAAAGTTCTTCACCCGTTGGGTTATCATCCTCATCTACAATCGCTTCTACTGGACATTCGTCTATACACGCACCACAATTTATACAAGTGTCATTGATTATTACTGCCATGTTTTCTCCTATTTTTAATTAAGTAACTATAGACAAAACTATTTTAAATCAAGATAAAATGATAAGATTATTATGAAAAACATAACAATAAGTTACACTTTCATTTTATGTGAAAATAATTCAATTATACGTTACAAATATTTACATATAAGCGTTTAATTGCTTACATGTACACATACTATATTGAAAGATATTTCTTAATATCTTCTACTCTATCCGTTTTTTCCCATGGAAAATCAACATCTTCTCTACCGAAGTGTCCATATGCTGCTGTCTTGCGATAAATTGGACGAAGTAAATCTAACGAAGTTATGATTCCTTTTGGGGAAAGATCAAAAAGATCTGCAATACATTGCTCAATTTTATCTTCAGAAACGACTCCAGTCCCATGTGCATTTACCATAATAGACACTGGCTTGACAACTCCAATAGCATAAGCAACCTGAATAGTCACACGCTCACAAGCGCCTGCTGCAACTAAGTTTTTAGCAACATGTCTAGCCGCATAAGCAGCACTTCTGTCTACTTTCGTAGGATCTTTACCGCTGAATGCACCGCCTCCATGTGGACATGCTCCACCATATGTATCAACGATGATTTTACGCCCTGTAAGTCCTGCATCACCTTGTGGACCACCGATTACAAACTTTCCTGTAGGATTAATATGATAAACGATATCTTTACTTATCAAGTGAGCTGGTATAACTTTTTTAATAACTTCATTTATCATATCTTCATGAATTTTCTCTTGTGAAACATCAGGTGCATGTTGAGTTGATATCACTATTGTTTCTACAGAAACTGGTTTGTTATCTACATACTTCACACTTATTTGTGCTTTTCCATCAGGACGAAGATATGGAACAGTTCCATCTTTACGTACTTGAGCCAAACGCTCAGTTAAACGGTGCGCGAGATGTATCGGTAATGGCATAAGAACATCAGTTTCACGACATGCATAACCAAACATGAGCCCCTGATCACCAGCACCAATCTCTCCATCAGCCTGATCAACACCCTGATTAATATCAGGAGACTGTTCACCTATTCCATTTAAAACAGCACAAGAACGGTAATCAAAACCGTACGTAGCGTCAGTATATCCAATCTCTTGAACAACTTTTCTTGCAATCTCTTGCATCGGGGCATAAGCCGTAGTTTTAAGTTCGCCTGCAATTACACAAAAACCATTAGACACTAGAGTTTCACACGCGACTCTAGCATTTTTATCATTTTCAATAATATAATCCAGAATTGCATCACTGATCTGATCAGCCATCTTATCAGGATGCCCTTCCGTTACAGACTCTGAAGTAAATATATACTCTTTTGTCATCGATTTCCTTTATTGAAATACAAGATCAAGCCTTGTAAGTCGTGGGAATTATATCTAAAGGATATTTAAAAAAAAACTATTATTTTAAAACCAACAATCTATTTAATAAAGATTAGATAGAATTTGACCATAAATAAAAATTACAAGGAAAACATATGCTAGTAACTAAAAAAGCTCCAGATTTTACTGCAACAGCAGTATTGGCAGACGGATCGATATCAGAAGATTTTAACTTGATGAAAAACTTGGGTTCTAAAGGTGCAGTTCTTTTCTTCTATCCACTAGACTTTACATTTGTATGTCCATCAGAAATCATTGCATTCTCTCATAGAATTGAAGAATTTACGAGTCGTGGTGTAAATGTTATAGGTGTTTCTGTTGACAGTCAATTTTCTCACTTTGCATGGAGAGAAACTCCAGTTGAAAAAGGTGGTATCGGTAGGGTAAAATATCCGCTTGTTGCGGATTTAAATAAACAAATTTCAAGAGATTATGATGTACTTTTTGGTGAATCAGTTGCGCTTCGCGGATCATTCTTGATCGACGCAGATGGTACAGTTCGTCATGCAGTTATTAATGATCTTCCCCTTGGCCGCAACATCGATGAAATGATTCGTATGGTTGATACTATGCTTTTCACAAATGAGCATGGTGAAGTTTGTCCAGCTGGTTGGGTAAAAGGCGATGAAGGGATGAAAGCTTCAACTTCTGGTGTTGCTGAATATCTTGCAAAACATGAGAACGACTTATAGTCTTCAAACCATTATAAACTGAGAGTTTACACTCTTTGTTTATCTCCTTGTGTAAATTCCACAGCCTTTTTATTTACAAATACTAATTCTCTCCAACTTTTTCTAGGCTTTATTAAGATCAGTCTCTTTTGTGATGTAGCGCGTGAAAGTGCAACATAAAACTGTGAAGGTGCAAATATCTCATTTGTTTCAATGATGAGATCTTTAATACTCATACCTTGAGATTTGTGTATTGTTATAGCAAAAGCTAAAACTATCGGATACTGATAAATAGAAAACAATCTCTTTTCAATACTCTCCTTCTTACCGTCTATCAGTTGTTCAACCCAGATTTCTTTATGCTGAGCAACTTGTTCAAGCTTAATAATCGTAGAATCATTTTTTTGTACATAGATATGTTTATCATCAATATTTACAACCAAACCTCTTTCACCATTAAAATAGTTCCAAGAGTTTTTTGTAAAAAGTATAGGGACCCCAATTTTAAGTTCAAGTTCTTCAATAATTCTCGAATCATTCATATAGCGTTCTATTTGTAGATTCGTTGTAGATTTATCATGAATTATAATCTCATATTTTTTTATATACAAATCATTATCAATATATGAAAGTTGTCTTTTATTATGAGCTAATGCACTATTATTTTTTCCAAAAAGCAGTGTAAAATTTTTTAAGTCCTCAGCAAAAGGGGTAACAAAACTATTTAGAAGTTCCATACTAACACTATCTAAAATACCAAATCTAATGTTATTGAGTAAAGATATAAATTCGCTCTCTTCAACTCTATGATTCGTTGTCAGTTCAATAGTCACAAACAAATATTGTTTCCATCCATCAGATTCAAAAGCAAAATCAACAGTTGCAGAGACTTTATGAACAGGAGGAAGCTGCAAAAAATCACCCACAACTAAAATAGTGCCTTTATACTCCGCTTGAAATAACCTATATAAAATAAGATCAAATAAAGAGGAGCTAATCATAGATATTTCATCAATGATTATTAAACCAATAGAAGAAAGAAGATTCTTTACTTTTTTAGTGATTTTTATTTTAGATGATTGTTCCAATTCTGAGATATTGTTATATATACCTAAGTCAAAGAAACTGTGTACTGTTTGCCCATTGATCAAAGTAGCTGCCATTCCTGTAGACGCAAGTTTTGCGACCTTTTTACAATCAAATTCAAAGAGATCAATAATTTCATTCACCAAGGTTGTTTTACCCGTCCCAGCACCACCGGTTAAAAAAACATTCTGATTATTGCTAAGATGATTAAAGAGTATATTTTTCAACTGTTTTCTTTACATGTAGATAAGTCATTTTAGCATAATAGATAGAGTAAATAAATTTAATAAGCATTAAGAGCAGTAAAATAAATATAATTTAACAAGAAAGAAAGAAAGAAAAGGGGATTTTATTGTAATTAAAAATCCGATGAACTAGGCGGCGACCTACGTTTCCACACCTGAAAGATGCAGTATTATCAGCGATGGGAGGCTTAGCTTCTGGGTTCGGAATGGAGCCAG
>Ga0268283_1000075_pt1 | contig 98775 bp, 101 predicted proteins | sample saktaG_13_FD_190140 | JGI IMG/M metagenome (GOLD analysis project Ga0268283, IMG submission 190140) | Saline water microbial communities from Sakinaw Lake, British Columbia, Canada - sak_2013_06_06_36m | ecosystem: Environmental > Aquatic > Non-marine Saline and Alkaline > Saline ...
TCCCTATAATTAATCAATTTTTACCTATAAATGTTATAACATCTGTTATTCCACCTCTATTTTCATAGAAGTTTAATGGTAAACGCACTAAAATATCCTAATTTTACACCATAAAACCATATTAAAGGTCCACAACATAATGATTACTTGGATGCAACGCCACCGGAAATACCTTGTTATAACAATTTGGATCTCAACCATCGCCTTCATTGGGGCAGGATTTGTAGGGTGGGGGCAATACGATTACGGCGATAAAGCCGGAGCGGTTGCCAAAGTTGGAAATATTAGCATCACACACGAAGAGCTTCAAAAAAGCTATAGCAGTCTTTTTAACCAATACAACCAAATGTTTCAAGGAAAATTAGACGAGAAGCAAGCTAAAGAGTTTGGTTTACAGCGTCAAGCCCTTAAAAATCTTGTCGATCAGGCACTTATTTTAAATTTGGCAGCAAGCTATCAATTGCAAATAAGTGATGCAGAGCTTTTTGATTTGATCAAAACCCAAAAAGCATTTACCAAAAATGGGCAATTTGACAAACAGCAATATACTGATACTCTCAAACAAAACCATCTTACAATAAAAGAGTATGAGATCTCTATGCGTCGCGAATTGCTCATCCAAAAAACACTTTACCTTTTCTCTCCAAGAGTTAGCACTTTAGAAGGGACATCAATAGCATACGCTATGGGAGTTGCGGATAAAATCGATTATAAAATTCTCACCCCAAATTCGCTTTCCATCACCCCTGATGAAACTGCTTTGAAGGGTTACTGGGAAAAGAATAAAAACAATTATAAAAAAGCGGCAAGCTATGACCTCTCAATCGTTCATCAAGCTCCTCTCAACACCAATCCAAGCGAAGCAGACATTAACACCTATTTCCAATCCAATATGCACTCCTTTACCTCCAATGACGGTAAACTACTCGAACTTTCTCAGGCCCGCCCTCAAGTTATTGCAGCATTAAATGATGAAGTAACCCAAAAAGAGGCTCTTCGACGTTATATTGACTTTAAAAAAGGGGCACTTCCTTCATCTGTAGCCGTTGAAAAAGTCAATCTCTCCTCAGACTCTACAACCTTCTCCCCTGAACTCTTAAAAGAGATTACAGCACTCAATGATCAAAAACCATTTTTGAAACCACGGAAAGTGAATAATGAATACGTTATCATTAAACTTGAAAAGCTCAATCCTTCAACGTCTAAAACATATGAAGAAGCAAAAGGAGAAGCTAACATCGGTTACTCTCATGAGATGAAAAAAGCCAAACTTCAAGAGTTAGCGCAAAACAGTTTTAAAACATTTCATGGAACGGTAAGTGACTTCATTACCCATAAAGAAAGTACTCAAATAGCAGGTTTGTCGGCTCAGGAATCAACTGAATTTGTCAATAAATTATTTGCTTCCAAACAAAAACAAGGGTTTTTAACTTTACAAAGCGGAAATGTTATTCTTTATAACGTTTTGGAACAAAAGTTGCTTCAAGATACAGCAGTAGCTGATGATAACACCGTTATGAAGCTAAAAGGAAATTTACTCAATCAAAAGCTCCTAAAAATGCTTGAGAGTAAGTACCCAATTAAAATCTATGCAGAGGGGATTTGATTTTGAAACGAACGGTTTTAGCCATCGATATCGGATCGACAAAAATCTGTGCCATTATCGCAGAGATTGGTGATGACGGCAGTGCTCAGATTATTGGAGCAGGTATATCCAAAGCACAAGGGCTTCGAAAAGGGAGTATCACTAATATTGAGCTGGCTTCCAAATCTATTAAAAATGCTCTCAATGATGCCAAACGTGTAGCAGGTACTGATTTAAAGAGTGCCATCGTATCTATCTCAGGTGCCTATACAAAAAGTCTTAATTCCAGTGGGATTGTTAATATTCCGGATAAAGAGATTACCCTTAAAGAGATCAATCGGGTTATGCATACATCGCTTTACAATGCAAACATACCCAATGAATTTGAAGTCCTTCATGCACTCCCTTATAACTTTAAAGTAGACGATCAAGATTTTATTGAAGATCCTTTGGGGATGAATGCATCACGATTGGAAGTAGAGACGCATATCATTACGACGGTTAAAAGCAATCTAAACAACTTACGCAAAGCAGTGAAAGCTGCCGGTGTTGATGTTGAGAGTGTTGTCCTAAGCGGTTATGCCTCGGCTATCGCGGTCCTCAATCTGGATGAAAAAGAGTTGGGGGCTGCCGTTGTCGATATGGGCGGGAATACAAGTAATATCGTTATCCACTCAGGTCACGCCATCCGCTATAACGACTTTCTAGGGGTCGGTTCTAATCATATTACCAATGATCTCTCTATGGCACTGCATACGCCATTACAAACAGCTGACAATGTAAAAATGAATTATGGCTCACTCTATGCACCGAGTAATGATTTAATTGAACTGCCTGTTATCGGTGATGAAAATGCAACTCATGAAGTGTCACTGGAAGTGGTACATAACGTCATCTATGCCCGCGTAGAAGAGACCTTGATGATTATCGCTCAGTCAATCGAAAAAAGTGGATTACGAGATCAACTCGGAGCTGGAATCGTCCTTACAGGAGGATTTACCAAAATTGAAGGGCTTCGTGAACTGGCCGTAGCAATTCTTGACAATATGCCGGTACGACTTGCAAAGCCATCTGATATGGGTGGCTTATTTGATACTCTTCGCGATCCTTCCTATTCAGGAGCAGTAGGACTTATCAAATATTCAGCCGGTGGATACACTCGCTATGAAATTGATGTTAACAAACGAATGCGTCACTCAGGGGAAGAAGTCTTACATCATGACACGCCTCATGCTGAAGAAGAAGTTGAGATTGAATATTCAATCCCTTCGTATCCACCTAAAAATGTTTCTGCTACCCCACCTAAAAGCGCACCAAAAGTGGAAGCAAAACCAAAAGCAGAACCATCCAAAATGGTCAACATCTCAAGCAGTTCTAGTCATCAAACAGAAGAACCCAATCCAATTGCCAAGTTTTGGAATTGGGCAACACAACTATTTTAACCACACCTAAGGAGCAAGCATGGAACCATTTTCAATTAACGAATCATCATCATTAACAGGGGCACGTATCGTAGCAGTCGGCGTTGGCGGCGGCGGCGGTAATATGATCGGGTTTATGCTCAAAGAGCAAATTCCTGGAATTGAACTCATTATTGCGAATACCGATGCACAAGTATTGGAACAAGGATCAGCAGCTATCAAGATTCAATTGGGCGCTAAACTGACCAAAGGTTTGGGTGCAGGGATGAAACCTGAAGTGGGCAAAGAGTCTGCACTTGAAAGCTATGAAGATCTTCGTCGTGCCCTTGAGGGTGCGGACATTGTTTTTGTTGCTGCCGGTCTTGGTGGCGGAACGGGTACGGGTGCTGCTCCTATCATCGCTAAAATTGCGAAAGAAGTGGGCGCATTAACCATCGCGGTTGTTACCAAACCTTTTGCTTTCGAGGGACGTAAGCGCCTCAAGCTTGCCGAAGAGGGTCTTGAAGAGCTCAAAAATGAATCCGACTCTATCGTTGTTATCCCTAATGATAAACTTCTCTCTATTATCGATCCTAAAATGGGAATCAAAGAGAGCTTTAAAATCGTTGACAGTGTCCTTGCTCGCGCTGTCAGCGGTACATCCGGTGTGATTTTGGCAAGCGGTGAAGATGATATTAACCTCGACTTTGCAGACTTACAAACCGTTATGAGTCACCGTGGTTTGGCTCTTATGGGTGTGGGTGAATATACAGGGGATAACGCAGCGAACGAAGCAATTAAAAATGCTATCGAATCTCCATTGCTTGACAATATGTCCATCAACGGTGCATTAGGCGTTTTGGTTCATTTCAATATGCACCCTGAGTATCCATTTATGGAAATCAGCTCTGCTATGGAAGTTGTACAAAAAAGTGTTGATGACAGTGCAGAGGTTATTTTCGGAACCACTACCGATAAAGATCTCCCTCTTGATTTTATCCGTATTACGTTGGTGGCTACAGGATTTGAGAAAAAAGTATCTCAGGGTATCAACAACAGCGAATTTGAAAACAAAGATATTGCAGTAAAACCTCGTGTTGTTGTTCGTGCCGCTATGGTTTCAAATGGTGATTACAGTGAAGATTTCTTGGATGTTCCGACGTTTATGCGTCAACAAAAAGACTAAATACCAATGCTATGCATTAAAACGAATGCATCCGTTTTAATGGCAGAGACAAATGTCCCTGCACCCCCTAAAGCTTAATATGGTTTCTTTTGATACGCTCATAAAGGCTAAAACACTCCTTGGCCTGAGCGACAAAGCCACCCTCTCCGAAATCAAAACCCGCTATAAAAGTATGATGAAACAATGGCATCCCGATAAACACCGTGATGATGCGGATACTGCTCACGCTATGAGTACCCAAATCAATGAAGCCTACGCAACACTTCTCGAATACTGCTCAACGTACGAATACAATTTTGATGAAGATTTTTTACAAACACAGACCCTCACCCCTCAAGAGTGGTGGACAAAAAAGTTTGGGGGGAGGTAGTAATTCCATTCAAGCCTTAGTAAGCTCAGTAAAGGTACAATCTAATTATGTCAAAATAACGTTTTCATGAGAGAGCAAGAAGAAAAGATGCTAATACGGTTGCTAATAATTCTTACCCCTTTGATCCTCGGTGCCACTGAACCCATTACTCCTATACCTCAAAGCCTTCCTTATAATGGTGCCAAAGCTGCTTTAGGGAAACATCTCTTTTTTGATACTATTCTCTCGAGGGATCAAACCATTGCGTGTGTTACCTGTCATGATTTTCAACATGGCGGAGCTGATTCTCGACTCGTCTCCATTGGTGTTGGAGGGAAAATGGGGCGTATGCAATCTCCTACCGTTTTCAACGCTGTTTTCAATTTTACCCAATTTTGGAATGGCCGCGCTAAAAACCTCGCTGAACAAGCCGCCGGTCCCGTCCATAATCCTGTTGAGATGGGGATGACAACAGGGCAAATTGAACAAAGAATCAATGCTGATGCGCGTTACCGCGAATCCTTCCATACAATCACAGGTCGATCTATCGTCACCTTTGCTGATATAGCGGAAATGATCGCCGAGTATGAGAAGACCCTCATTACTCCTAACGGCAAATTTGATCGTTTTTTACGTGGTGAGACGGTACTCACCCCCAATGAAACACAAGGGTATGCCCTATTTAAAAGATTTGGATGTGTTAGCTGCCATAATGGGATCAATGTCGGAGGAAATTCATTTCAAAAATTCGGAGTCATTATCCCAATGCAGCGAACTCCCAATACCGATGACCGTTACGCCCTAACGGGACGAGAAAGAGATAAGAATGTCTTCAAAGTCCCTACCTTGCGTAATATCGCCCTAACGGCTCCTTATTTTCATAATGGCAGTGCCGCAACACTCGAAGAGGCACTCAGAATCATGGCAAAACACAATCTTGGTACAAAGCTTACTTCGCTCGAGATAAACGATATTATTGCATTTTTAAATACACTGAGCGGTCAAATCCCACCTAAAACGATCACTCCATGAGACTCTCTTTCAAAATCATTGTTGCCATAATTGCGGGTATTATTGCTCTTGCTGCCCTCCTTTATTTTCAATTTTTTTCGGAAAACTACTTTTCCAAACGTCAACAGATAACTGACCAAATCAATGCGATCGAAACAGCCGAAAAATCGCTTGATTATCAAGTACTTCACAGCGGTTTTTTTCTCTATCTCAACCAAGATAATATTATCAGTAAAATCGACACTGTCGAACAGAGGATCGTCTCGCTTGACAATGATCACCATATTAACAATGAGCATCTAAAAACACTTAAAAGCCTTGAAACGTATCACGAAGCTTTTCAGCGAAAAACACAGAGCATCTATGATTTCCAAACCGCAAATTCCGCAATTAAAAATGCGACTATGGCGATTCTTGCTATACAAAAAGAAGCCATCGTGATCTTTAACAGCACTCATCCGGATGAACGCCTCTTTCTAAAAGAGTTTACAACCATCAGCAGTTCCGTTTTATTGGCTAAAAACTCACTCGATTCTCAGCTAATCGACCAGCTTGATAAAGAAATCGATATACTTTCCGTTTATCAATTCAAAGAGTCCAACAAACAGGAGATCTCTACTGCTTTGATCGGAAACCTCAAAGTTTTTCGTGATTTTTTTCCTCAGTACAAAGAGGCAATTGAGCAGCTTGAAGATGCAGAGACCGAAAAGGCGCTTCTCGGATTGCGCCAAAGTTTTTCTGCCGAGGATCACACCGAACTCTTCACAGTCAAATATTTTTCATATCTGCTCATTGCCTTGTATATCTCTAGCCTTGGACTCATTATCTATTTTTTGATTCGAAGTGAAAAAGAGGCGCGAACCGACCGTTTGAGTGGGCTTGGCAACCGAAAAGCGTATGAAGCACGAGTCCGCCGCTCTGCGCCATCGGCTCTTTTTTTGGTCAATATCAACAAATTCAAAAATTATAACGATTTTTACGGGATCACATCGGGGGATCAGATCCTCATAATGATAGCACAACGTCTGATTACGCTTTGTCAATCATGGGATAATGCCCACCTGTATCGTCTAGGCGGCGATGAATTTGGAATCCTTATCGATAGACAAGAGAACAAATATCTTGAAAAACTGGGGCAAACACTGTTAAAAGAGTTTTACAAAGAACCAATAGTAATCGAGGAGATTGAAACCTCTCTCTCCATCACACTGGCGATCTCGACGCAAGCCCCGCTTTTGGAAACGGCCGATATGGCACTAAAGTCGATCAAAAAAGATCGGGTCAAAGATATGATCCTCTATCATGAAGGGCTCAATCTGATACAGGTAGTTCAGGAAAATATCACTAAAACACACGAACTGCGCCGCGCAGTCGAACATGACCGTCTAATCCCCTATTTTCAACCGATCATCTCCCTGCACACCGGCCAAATCGAAAAGTATGAAGCATTGGCTCGGCTTATCATGGAAGATGGTGAAATCAAATCGATTTTCGGCTATTTGGATGTCGTTAAAGAGTCCAAATATTATCCGACACTGACCCGTATCATGGTTCAGAAAAGTTTTGCGGTGATGAAGAATCTACCGCATACATTTTCTATCAACCTCTCGATTGATGATATTGCCGATCCTGAAACTGTCAAAATGATACGAACAACACTGGATAAGAATCCTGATATCGCAAGCCGTGTCGTATTTGAAATTTTAGAGAGCGAAGCGATGCATGACTATGCCAAAGTTGTCGATTTTATCCGGATTGTCAAAGGGTACGGATGTGAAATCGCGATCGATGATTTTGGTAGTGGTTACTCTAACTTCGATCATCTCCTCACTCTCGATATTGATATTATTAAAATCGATGGAACTCTTATACAACATATAGACACAAGTCCTCATGCCGTAATGATCGTCGAAACCATTGTTGGCTTTGCCAAAAAAGCAGGGAAGAAAACAATCGCGGAGTTTGTCTGCAATCAAGCGGTTTTTGAAATGGTCAAAAAGCTTGGGATTGACTATTCACAGGGGTATTATACGGGTACACCCGAAGCGCTATAGAGTTTAATGAAACGCGATAGGTCCCTCTGAACGGGCATTTATAAATTGCTGGACTACTGCATTTTGTGAATTTTTAAAATAATCTTTATTTCCAGCATCTACGATCACTCCATCAAAAAGCATTGCATAATTGTCCCCTGCTTTGAAACTCTCGGCAATATCATGACTAATCAGCACCGAGGTCATCCCCATCTCATCACGTAATCGGCAAATCATCTGCGTGATAAAGTCACTCGTAACCGGATCAAGTCCAGAAGTCGGTTCATCGTACAAGATCACTTCTGGTTCTAATGCGAGGGTGCGCGCAAGTCCTACACGCTTACGCATCCCGCCGCTGAGTTCTTCGGGATAGAGAGATTTAACAATAGCAGGATCCAAGCCTACCATTGTAAGTTTTTCATCTACCTTGTAATCAAGTTTTGCTTTGGTCAGTTTTTGATGTTCAACCATCGGAAAAGCAACATTATCGCGGATATTCATACTGTCAAATAGCGCACCGCTTTGAAACAGAAACCCGATATTTTTTCGAATTTCACGCAACGTCGTCTCATCGGCATGATCGATGGATGTTCCTTTATAGCTTATTGTTCCACTATCAGGCTTGAGCAAACCCACAACATGTTTGATAATCGTTGATTTACCGCCACCGGATACACCAAAAATAACCGTTGTTTTTCCTTTCTCAATCTCCAGATTGACTCCACGGAGTATCTGCCGTTTCCCGAAGCTTTTGGTGACATTCTCGAAGCGAATCATCGTTTAACCGCCATTAAATAGGCACGACGACCAAAAAGGATCAAGAGCATCACTAACAAAATTTTAAAATCAATCTCACTGGCTTTATGAAGTGCTTCAAATGAATTGTCCATCATAATTGCTTCCCCTTGCGTTTGATATTCCAATATTTTAGGCGTATAAACAGCACTAAAGAGCAAAAGTGTCCCTATAGAACCCAGTGCACTCAGGATGGCTATTTTATCAATCTGCATTACCTTATAACGGGATACTTCATAAATCGTAATAACAGCTGTCATAAAATAGCCCCAATAACTAAAACGGCGAAAGATTTCTCCCATGATTTTTCCCTCTTCGTAACGGGAGAGAAGCGGTACACTCAAATACAGCTCAGAGTGAAAGACAACTGCGGTTACAAATGCACCTAAAATCAAGACTGCACCCGCCGTCATTCCAAGAGTGAGTAGATAAAAGATATCGACCAGTGCTTTTTTATTCATGATTTACCTTTAAACTAAATCCTCGGTCAAATGAGGCTAAATCTTTATAAAATTCCAACGATTGTACCGCAAAAGATTTTAGATATTCCTGCACTTTTGGGCGCTGATCGTATCCCATTTCACATACAAAGGAGGGAATTTTTCTCATGTATACTTCTGCCAACAAACGTTGAATGATTTCATCGCCAACCGTTCCGCCAAAAAGGGCATTTTGAGGCTCATACGACAGATTGCTCTCAAGAGACGCATCATGGGCAATATAAGGGGGATTGGAAACCAGAAAATCAATTTTTTCGTCCACACAGGAGAGTAAATCTCCCTCACGTAACTCAATGCGTTCACTCAAACCAAATGCTTCAATATTACGACGTGCAACGGCAAGAGCCCGCGGTGAAATATCCACCGCAATAAAATGGGCATTGGGGAGATGAAGAGCGAGCATAATGGAGATAATACCACTCCCTACCCCTACCTCAACAACGGTAACAACCTCATCGGTGCTAACACATGCCAGCACTTCATCGATAAGATGTTCTGTCTCAGGCCGCGGAATTAACGCCCCCTCATCGATGTAAAATTCTCTGCTGTAAAAGCTAACACGGTTCGTGAGGTATTCGAGAGGAACATTAGCCTTGCGCTTCTCTATCCATTCTGTCAGCTTTGGATCATTTTCATCGATCAGAGCATCTTGATGGGTGATAAAATAGAGTTGGTCTTTTTGTAAATACGCTATCAAAAGAAGCTCTGCTTCACGCCTTGGAAACTCAACGATTCCACCAAGGGCTGCCGTCACATCGGTATGAAGCTCACTTAGTTTACGGGGCATGGATCAGTAAAACCTTCCGAAGACTCAACTCGAATGTCAGTACCCAAAGCTCGAAGCCGATCAATGACAGGAGGATGAGTTGTGTGAAAAAATCGGTATATCGGATGTGACAACGGAAAGCTTTTGTTTTCCGTTACCAGTTTTTTGAGCGCATTGACGAGATGTTCTGCTCCGCCAAGCTCGGCACCGGTACGATCGGCTTCGTATTCATTGTGACGGCTCATCATCCCCATCAACGGCATAATTGCAAAACTCACCATCGGAAGCAGGAGAATAAACACCATCATAATCACATGAGGCGATTGCGCAACACCCAGTTCAAGATAAAGGCTATCAGGGAGATTTCCAAACAACGCAAACATCCCAAACAACATTGCACCTACCATCGCAATATTTTTATACAAATCACCGTGGGCGAAATGTCCCAATTCATGTCCTAATACAGCAACCAGCTCCGAGGGGGTAAGCTTTTCGATTAACGTATCAAAAAGAACGACCCGTTTAGATTTTCCTAAACCGCCAAAGTAGGCATTAAGACGGGCATCACGCTTACTCGCATCACTCACAAACACGCCGCTACTCACAAATCCGGTTTTTGCCATCAGCTCTTCAATTTTTTCCCGAAGTTCGCTGTTCTCTAATGGAGTCACTTTATCAAAAAAGAGGGCTCGAAGGGTGGGGAAAAACATATTAAGGGCAATGACTACCGCAAAAATAAAGGTAAAACTCCATAGCCACCATAACTGACTGGACGTGATAATCATCGAAATGATCCACACAATCACGCTTCCAATAACCACGGTGAGCAGTGTACTTATAAGGGTGTCTTTCACAAACTGACCCGCAGAGGAACGATTAAATCCGTAGTGTGCATCGATTTTAAATTTGGCAATCCATCCAAAAGGGAGCATCACCAACGAATGGATCAACAACATGCCCAACACCGCGACAATCGACTGTACCACAGAACTTTGAGCCATCAGCGCCTGGTCAATCCACGAGATCATCCCCATCATCCAAACCAAAAAGAGTCCATACTCCACAAAAGCTTCGATCATGGAAAGCTTTTCTTTGGCAACGGCATAGTTACCCGCATCTAAATAGGCTTGCTCTCCCATCAGCACCGCACCCTTACGCTTCATCTGATTAATAAACCCGATCTGCATAACGCTGACATAAAGACGGATGAGGATATACAAACTATAGAGTACGACAATGGCTGAAATCATTTAAAACCTTATGTTAAAAGTGGCGAATTTTATCATTATTTGACTGGTACTTTACCGATAGCGTCTTGAATATGAATGGTATCATCGGCTTCACCGTAATAGATCTTTGCTCCGACGAAAAGTGCGCCGAGCATCAACCCAGTGAGTATAACGGTCCAAACAACCCGTTTTTTAGAGCCTTTGAGGGTATTGTAATCCTCGATAGAATTCAAAGTTGGTTCATTGTCTTTCATCACGTATCTCCTTGAAGAATTTAGTATATGGTACTTATATTATCCTACAAACGGTTAATGAACTTCTCTTAATTTGACGTTTTAAGTTTATCTATTTGATTATTTTTACGTCAGCTTACCACTTCCCCTCTAATGAGAGGAGGATTTGCGGTTTGGAATGTTCTTTATCGATTTGTGTCTCACTCACGACACCTCCGGTATAGATATTCGATGTCGTCTCGATCGATGTACGGGTTATATTTTTCAGATTGAGTTGACATTTGAATGTCTTATCCAGCCGTTTACTCGCATACAAATCGAGGGCACCGTACCCTTTTTGCGATTGAGAGAGTGAGTATTCCTGGGGATCATCATATCCGCCGACATACCGATACGCCGCGCCGTAGGTAAAACGGTACGCTTTCACCGTATGATCAACTCCGAGATTATAAAGAAGATTGCTCGTTTGTTTTATGGGGCGTTTCATTCCTGTTGCCGTATTGGTGAGCGATGAGTCTTGCAGTGTTGCATTGGCAAACATTCCCAACCCATCAACATAGACATTCAGCGATTTTTTGAGTTCCAGCTCAACTCCCCACAAGCTTCCCTGCCCTGCATTTTCAGGGCTTTGAACATATCGGGACGTAGAGGAATTCCATCTCGTTACATTTTCGATCTTGTCATCAATATTACGATAAAAACCGCCGATACTTGCTATCCCTTTGTTCTCAAAAAAATGTTCATATCGAAGCTCATAACTGAGCGCCTTTTCTTCGGTTAGGTTTTGATTCCCGGTAATGTCGGGATGACGAATATCATTGCGAGCCAAGGAGCTGTCCGTACTGGAGGAGAGCTGATCGAGACGGGGAAGCTTCACCGTTTTAGCAACACTGGCTCTTAGATTGTCGTTTGCACCTAGACGGTACAGCATATGCAAAGAGGGAGCCAAATAATCGATACGAGACGTCGTACCGTAATCTCGTGAAAGTGTCTCATACCGCACCCCCGGTGTTACGACGAATGACTCGCTGACGCTGACTTCATCTTGGAGGTAAATCGCCTCTTTATTTTCACGCATATGGACACTATCTGCAAGCGTAGTAACATCTGCACCGTTGAGACTGCGCTGTACTTCATCACGCTGAGACGTCTTTTTAAGATCTACCCCTGTTTTGATAAAATGATCCCCTGATACAAGAGAATAAATCCCAACAGCCCCTATCACACGATTAAACCCATAGTCTTTTTGCCGTCTATCGTTAAGTGTCGGCAGCGTCTGCGAAGTAGCCTCTCCGTTGTCATCGTTTTGATGAAACTTTAGTTTCCATTCTAACAATTGTGTTCCTGAGAGATGATGCTCTCCCTTGAATCCTGACCAGAGCATCATCCCCTTGGATTGGTCTGTGCTTGTCAGCTGCGTATTAAGGGCTGAAGAGCCATTTAAATAGGTTTTTGCATCGACAGTACTCTTATTATTATTAAGCCCCAGTGATCCGTTATAAGTATATTTATCTTTGGAGGATGGAGTATAAATCAGCTTGGTCGTTAAAGTGAGCGTTTGATAGCGAGCCGCAGTCTCTCTGAGCTCATCACTTGCAGCACTTTGCTTAAACGTAGACGACGTATCCGTTTGTCGGTTATCCGCAGCACTCACATTGATGAGATACCCAAGATGTCCCGTTTTCCCTTCTCTTTGAGCAAAGACACTCTCCATGGGAACATCACCGCCGTAGGTTCCCACCGTCATTTTAGCTATTGTTTGTCCCTCTGATTTTGGCTTTTTGAGGACAACATTCACAATCCCCCCCATCGATTCCGCCGTATACTCCGCCGAACCGTTTGTCATCACTTCAATCCGCTCAATCATGTCGGGAGAGATTTGTTCCAACGGATTGACCCGCTTAGAGCCAGATGCCTCCTCTCCGTCAATCAAAACAACCGTGTACCCTTTGCCGGGGGCTGATTTTTTACCCTTCCCATCAGCAATACTGACACCCGGAGTCCGTTTGAGAATTTCGAGGGCATTGAGATCACCATACTGTGTTAGTTCTTCCCCGTTGATAATACGCTTCGCAATAGAGTTCTCTTTTCTCTCTTCCAGTGTTGAGGCATTCTCTTGAACCTCTATTTTTTCGAGCTGAATAATTTCCGAAGCACACACAAGGGAGAGGCTACAAGAGAGTAAAATGAGGGGGCGATAAAACACAAAAATCCTTAATCAGTAATTGAATACTGCAATTTTACCGACTAAATGGTATTTTTAGAAAATTTAATATTTTTTTCTCATTCGATCACTTTCAACTTTTACATAGAAAATCACATTAAAATTAAAATTTGTTACTAATCTTCACGCAATAGCTTAAAAATAGATCCAAAAGATAATAATTATCTCCTTTTAGTATTATAAAGATTTATGATGGAGTCGGTGGTCGATAAAAGGGATAGAAGATGTATCTAATAAATAAAATGACGGTACTTAAACGGACTATTATTTGGCTAAGTGCCATTGCCATGTTTAGTTTTGCTATCTTGATATTTATCGGATGGGAAGTGCGTGAAACTATTCGTCACAATGGTCTGCATCGTATTCATACCATACTCAATCACAAAATAGAAGCCATTGACAACTATGTTCAGCAACGCTACATCTCCTTAGGCAATATAACCGAACTCTTTTATTTTGCTTCGCGCCATCATCCTATTTTTGAAAGAGATTTTTGGAATCACTCGCCTGAAAGTTTGCGAAATAAATTAGCGATTATTGCTCACAAGAATGGTTTTTATGATATTTTCCTAATCTCGCTAGAGGGTGATATTGTCTATACGCTCAAGCGTGAGGATGATTTACATACCAATCTTTTGACCGGTCGCTATCACAGTTCCCAATTGGCGCGTGTATTCAAAGATGCACTCAAAAACAGCTCTCCCTACGTCTCTGATTTCTACTTTTATGAGGCAAGTCATGATTATGCTGCCTTTATCGCGGAACCGATTATTCATAATGGAAAAATAATTGGTATTACTGCTGTCCAAATCGATAATAAAGCGATTCAAACCGTTATAAATGATACCCGTGAGCTGGGAAAAACGGGTGAAGTCATTACGTCCGTTTTAGAAAACAAAAAAATGGTCAGTATGTTTATTTCTCGTCACACACAAGTATCGCAGCGTACATTTTCTAAATTACCGCATGATTATCCAATTTATGAAGCGGTTCGTGGCGGAAGCGGACAAAAATATATGGTTGATCAAACAGGAGACAGTACGGTTGTTGCCTGGGGGTATCAAAAAGATCTTCGTTGCGGAATGATGGTCAAAATGGACGAAAGCGAATTACTTCAGGAGTGGAACAAGCAAACCACCTCGTTACTGTTATTATTTTTCTTTGGTATTGTTATTGTTTTTAGTATGCTTCTTGCTGCTTTACGCTCTTTTGCAAAGCCGATTCAAGAGCTAAGACATAATGCACTGATGATTTCAAGCGGTCATTATGATATTGCGATTAACAGCAACCAATATGACCAAGAATGGCAATTGCTTATTCATGCGTTTCAACAAATGGCAATTGAGATTAAACACAAAATTACCCAGTTAAATGAAACAAACATTGCCCTAAACACCAAAAAAAGTGAGCTTGAAGAGCTTAATGTTACATTGGAAGCACGTATTGAAGCTAAAACGCATAAACTCCAAGAACTGGCGATTACTGATTCTATGACGGGTTTGTATAATCGACGCCATTACCTAGCTACTATTCAAGAAGAGATGAATCGTGCAAAACGCCATAACTCCAGTATGGCACTTATGATGCTGGATGTTGACTATTTTAAACGCTATAATGATACGTACGGGCATCAAGCCGGAGATGATGTTTTGATACGCATTGCCCAAGTTCTAAAACTTTATACCTCCAGAAGTGGTGACTATGCCTTTAGACTCGGGGGTGAAGAGTTTGCCCTCTTGGTATCCGATATGAGTGACGAAGAGTATTTCTCTCTTGGACATCGTATTTTAAACGAAATAGAAACACTGGCTATCTTACATGAAAAAAATGATGTTTCAGCCTACGTTACGATCTCAATGGGAATTTTTGTTTACTCTCCTGAATCAGGGCTAACCTATGAAGAGCTTTACAAAGAGGCGGACGACCAGCTCTATGTGGCAAAAAATCAAGGCAGAAATCAAGTAATATTGAAAAATAGGGCGATTGCACCCTAAGATTTGACGTTTTTTACCTGTATACTGTCGGAAAAAATTGAGAGAAGCGTGATGGGCAGTGCCGTAGAGACCAGAGAAACGTGTTACCACTGCTATCGACCTCTACGATTGTGTCTGTGCTCATCCGTAAAGCCCATCCAAACCGCGACAAAATTTGTCATCTTAATGCACCCAAAAGAGTTCAAAAAGACCAAAAACGGTACGGGCAGATTGACCCATCTCTCCCTTCCCAATTCAGAGCTTTACATCGATGTTGATTTTAGTGACCATAATGCTGTCAATACCCTCATAGACGATAAAAACAATTGTTGCTATCTCCTCTATCCCTCTCATGATAGTTTGACGTTAAATACTCAAAAAATCGATCTGCAAAACAAACAACTCGTTATCTTCATCCTCGATTCAACCTGGCCGTGTTCGATGAAGATGCTCCGTTTGAGTAGAAACCTTCAGCGCTTGCCGAAACTCAGTTTTACCCATACCAAATGCTCACAATTTCAAATCAAAGAGCAGCCTAAAGATTTTTGCCTCTCTACCATCGAATCAACTCTCACAATCTTGGAATTGCTCAATGCTCACGAGATAGAAAACATAGACGATACAGCATTTGAGCCTTTTTTAGAGCCGTTTTTATCGATGGTCGAGTATCAAATTGGGTGTATTTCCACGAAGCGATTTCGAATACGAGGTGAAAAGGGGTAATTTATTTATATTTTGTTACTTTTGAATTACCCAATTTGTACTACAATAGAGGTATGAAATATCATACTGCACTTTTCTCTTTCATACTCTTTTTTCCTATGGCGGTGACAGCAGCTGATAATACGGCTCTTCTCTCTAACGAAAAACAGACACTGTTGCAGCAGCAGCAAAATGTGTATGATTCCCAACACGAAAAGCTCCGCACCAACTGGATTGCTCCCATCAACCTCAATGCCTCGTATGAGTATGATAAAAGTGCGCTGGGAGATTATCACAGTGAGATGAAAAGTACGTCAGCCTCGATTTCACAAGACATCTTTCGCTCCGGCGGAATCACCTATCAAATTGACTATGCTGATGCTAACATGCAAACCAATTCCGTCCTCTTGAGCAAACAAATAGCCGCTCTCAATCAGCAGCTTTTTACTGCTTTGCTGAACCTGCAAAAAAGTCTTCTCCAACTCGAACAAAGCAAACTTCGGCTTGACAATAAAGAGATCGAAATCTTCATAAGACGTCATTTATACGATGTGGGAAAAGCCGATATTACCGAGCTCAATAATGCCCTGATGACAAAAAGCAACGAACTCAAAACGTATGCAACGGCTAAATATACCATTAGTGAGCAACGCTTTGAGATTACAAAAGTCAGTAATATAGATCCGGGAAACTTCCCTATTCCCCATTTTGAGCTGATTTTAAAAGAGGATTTTTTACAAAATCAATTTGACGTGCAATACGCTCGTGCTCAAAGCAATACCTTAGCAAAGCTCTACGATGTAACACGCACGAACTACCTCCCCTCCCTCGCTCTTAATGGAAATATAGGATACAGAAGCTATGCTCCAAAAGAGTTGTCCGGCAGTTACAGCGGTGACTATTACAGTGCGGGGTTCTCTCTTACTCTGCCTTTGGTTTACAATGCATCATCGACTATCCAAGAGGCAAAAGCCTCCTATCTCCAAGAATTGGCCATCACCGCAGATAAACGGCGTGAGCTCGAAGCAACCTATCGTCAGTCAATCGAAAAAATCGAGAGTTACCGTGAATACATCACCATCACTGCCAACAATCTCTTTCTCTATGATGATTTGATCCAAGCAACCCAAGCAGGGGTCAATGCAGGAACCAAAACAGGATACGATCTTCAAACACTCAAAAACTCCAAAAAAGTTGAAGAGCTAGAGATAAAAATTAATGAAATCAATATCCAAATCGAGCTGGAAAAACTCCATTTTTCCCTTAAAACTTCCAAGGACACACTATGATTTCCACTACCGATTCGATTGAAAAAACTCTCGGTGTAGGTACTTCCCAATATACCTCACGTAAAAAATATTTTTGGGGAGCCGGAATTCTCTTGATCTTACTAACAGCAGCTACTTGGGGATGGGTAAAGCATACAGACACACAAAAAGTCACCTATACAACAACTCCTCTGGTAATCAAAACGCTCACCACCACCGTCTCGGCAACCGGGAACATAGAGCCTACCAACACCGTTGATGTCGGAATTGAAGTCTCCGGAACCATCAGCGAAGTGCTCGTCGACTACAACGACCGCGTTAAGATCGGTCAAGTCATGGCACGGCTGGATACAACCAAGCTCAGTTCAAAAGTGATCAGTTCCAAAGCCTCACTTGCACGGACTCAAGCTTCTATTTCTGAAGCCAAAGCAACATTAAAAAATGGACAAAACGAATGGGAAAGAGTTCACTCAATGTACACCTCCACAAAAGGGAACTACCCTTCCAAGCAAGAGATGGACAACACCTCTACAGCAGTTGAAAAAGCCAAAGCACAACTGGCAGCTGCTGTTGCCCAAAGCGATCAAGCCACCGCACAGCTTAATGCTGATAAAAACGATCTTCGCAAAGCCGTTATTGTCTCTCCGGTAAACGGAATCGTATTGGAGCGAAAAATCGAACCGGGACAAACGGTCGTGGCATCGATGCAGACTCCCATACTCTTTAAAATGGCAGAAGACTTAACAAAAATGAGAGTTATAGTAAGTGTCGATGAAGCGGATGTCGGAGAGGTCAAAGAGAAGCAGAAAGTGCAATTTAGCGTCGATGCCTATCCAAACCGACAATTCGAAGGGAAGATCACCCAACTGCGTATGAATTCTGCTGTCGTAAACGGGGTGGTGACCTATGAAGCGGTCGTAGAGGTTCATAACGGAGACCTCCTTTTACGTCCAGGGATGACAGCCAATGCCTCCATTATTACCGGTACGTTTAAAAATGTCCCCGTTATTCCCAATGCTGCATTGCGCTTTACCCCTCCCCTTTCTGATAATACCGATAAGAAAAAACATGCCACAGACCAAGACGACAAAGGAAAATATGTCTGGATATTAAAAAATGAAACTCCGACAAAAGTCAAAGTCAATACCGGACAATCCGATGGCATTATGAGTATTTTACTGAATTCACCGCTGAAAATGGGAGATCTCATCATCACCGGAATCGAAGAGTAACCATGACACCCTCCCCTCCCCCGGTTATAGAACTCAAAGGGGTCAAAAAATATTACGGAGTGGGAGATGCCACTGCTTATGCTCTGCGCGGAGTTGATTTAACCATACATCAAGGTGAATTCGTCGCGATCATGGGTCCAAGCGGATCGGGAAAATCAACGGCCATGAATATTATCGGGTGTCTCGATATTCCGACAGAAGGAGAGTATCACTTCGAAGGAGTTGATGTCGGAACACTTAGCCGTGATCAACGGGCATTACTACGGCGCAATTACATCGGTTTTATCTTTCAAGGGTTCAATCTTCTGGGAAAGACCTCTGCTATCGAAAACGTCGAACTTCCGCTTCTTTATCGAGGAGTCCCTTCAAACGAACGCACAGCAATGGCGATGAAAGCGCTTCACAGTGTTGGACTCGAAAATGTGGCTCATCATACCCCCGGAGAACTGTCAGGCGGACAGCAGCAGCGCGTCGCCATTGCGCGAGCCATTGTCACCAATCCGTTAGTATTGTTAGCCGATGAGCCGACCGGAAATCTCGATACCGCCAAAAGTATTGAGGTAATGGAATTGCTCCGCTCCTTCAACCGCGATCATGGGATCACCGTCATCATGGTCACCCACGAAAGAGAGATGGCAGCATACGCAACACGGACAATCCATTTTCGAGATGGAAAAATCGATACCGCCGAGCAAAAGGGTCAACCATGATATGGAATGCCTTTATCTTAGCTCTGCGTGAAATCCGCCGTAGCGCAATGCGTTCTATTCTTACGACCCTTGGGATCGTCATCGGGGTAGCTTCCGTCATTGCGATGGTAATGCTAGGCGACGCCACAACGGCATACGTCACCAACAGTATTTCCAAACTCGGCAGTAATATGCTCATCGTCCGTCCCGGACAAGACCGTCACGGTCCAGGAGGCGGAGATGCTACGGCTAAACGTTTTACTCAAGATGATATTACCGCGATTTCACGTGAAATCGGAGGGCTTAAAGGGGTAGCCCCCGTCTCCTCCAAAGGGATGCAAGCCGTCTATGGCAATCAGAACTACTCCACATCAATCGATGGAAGCAACAACGATTATTTTGCCGTCAAAGATTGGAGTTTTGAATCCGGGCGAAGCTTTACGTCTGCCGAACTTCAAGGGGGAAAAGCCGTCTGCGTTATCGGAGAAACGGTACATAAGGAACTTTTCGGTGACCAAAATCCGCTCGACGCATCTATTCGACTGGGAAATTTTTCGTGTCAGGTCGTCGGGCTGCTCTCTCCTAAAGGAGCGTCTATGTTTGGAATGGATCAAGATGATCTGATCGTCGTCCCTATTCGAATGTTCCAGCGTCGAATCAGCGGCAATCAGGATATTTCGACTATCATGCTTTCCGCCAAAAATGCCTCTGGAATCGAAGCGATTAAAAACAGTATCACAGCCCTTGTACGTGAACGCCGTCATATACGCCTGGGAGACGAGGACGACTTTAATGTCCGAGATCTTCGGGAAGTGGTCCAAACCCTCTCTTCCACAACGGAAATGCTCACCATATTACTGGGTGCCGTCGCAGCCATCAGCCTTCTTGTAGGGGGAATTGGGATTATGAACATCATGCTTGTCTCCGTCACCGAGCGAACGCGTGAAATCGGTATTCGGCTTGCAATCGGTGCACTGGAACGGGAAGTTTTGCTCCAATTCTTGGTCGAAGCGGTGGTTCTCTCCTCCCTAGGAGGGGTAATCGGTATGGCTTTGGGTATCGCAGTCGGAGTCGGAATTAATCTCTTTTTCGATCTGCCCTTTGTTTTTAATACATCAATCGTCATCATCGCCTTTATGTTCTCAACAATTGTCGGGATCGTATTTGGATATTTCCCGGCGCGTAAGGCTGCCCGCCTTAATCCTATCGATGCCCTTCGGCACGAATAAAGGCTGAAACATTCACAAAAAATAGTAATTTGGACGATATAGATACATAAGATAAGACAAAAGGGGTAGTCATGCAAATCAACACATCAACAGGCTCAATCAACCCATACGTAACCAATGCTCTAGGGCAAAATGAAAAAGAATCGGCGGATTTTAAAGAGAAGATCAAAAGCGGTGAAATTTCCGCTAAAACCCTGACACAAGCCTATCTCGTCGAATATAGCCTCACCATTGAAAATTACTCATCGGGGAATTTAGAAGCGCAAAGTGCCTCATTTGACATAAAGAAAGTGAAAGACATCTTGAAATCAATTGATTTTAAAGAAATTGGATATACCGGTAAACCGATTGCCGACATGAGTCCTGATGAGGCCAAAGCGCTGGTCAGTGAGGATGGATTTTTCGGTGTCACCCAAACCTCCAACCGTCTTGCTGATTTTGTTCTCAGTGGTGGGGGAGATAACCTCGATAAACTTAAAGCAGGTCGAGAAGGAATCATTCGCGGATTTAATGAAGCAGAAAAAATATGGGGCGGGAAACTCCCCGATATTTCCTACGAAACACTCGATAAAGCATTGGCTAAAATCGATGAAAAAATTACTGCCCTTGGTGGAAACATCTTAGACGCTAAGGTGTAATACTACAGAAACTTAACCTTACTGCGCACTTCGGCAATGTGGGCATGTTTTAGCGGCTAATGGAATTTCCATAGCACATTCGTCACATACTTTTGTTGTCGGTGCCACAGGAGCCGTTTCGGGCTGAGTTGCTTTTAGTTTATTATAGCCTTTGACCATCATAAACATCACAGATCCTAGAATTGTAAATGAGATAACATCATTAACAAACAATCCCAGTTTGATCGCCGGAGCACCTGCGGCATCGAGTGCTGCCAAGGATACGTACTCTTTACCATCAAGAGCAATAAACAAGGATGAAAAATCAGCCCCGCCCATCAGCAATCCGATCGGCGGCATAATGATATTTGCCACCAATGATTTAACCACAGTCGCAAACGCTGCACCAAAAATAAACCCCACTGCCATGTCAATAACATTGCCACCGATTAAAAATTTTTTGAATTCAGCAAACATGCACCACTCCTATAAATATGATTTAATTTATTTTAGCATAAAAAACAACTTTGAAATATATGATTAAAAAATAAACAATAACCATCCTATTTTATAGCCTAAGATAATGTACACTTTTGAGATAAATAAATCCTAATTAGGAGGATACATGAAATTCGGTGATTTAAAAAAAGAGGGGCACTGGCCGACACTGTTTGCAGCTTTCTTGTATTTTGACTTTAGCTTTATGATGTGGACGATGCTGGGACCTCTCGCAACTGAGATTGGAGAGAGCCTCTCAAGCCGTGGATTTACCATGAGTGACTCGCAGCAAGCAACACTGCTTGCGGTTCCGGTACTCGCCGGTGCATTGCTGCGCATCGTATTGGGTATCTTTGTCGATAAGTTCGGAGCTAAAAAAACGGCTCTTGTTTCTCAGCTCATTGTAATTGCAACACTCTTTTTAGCCTATATCAATGCTGATACAATTACCTACAATCAGCTTCTTATTATTGCATTGGGTCTTGGTTTTGCGGGTGCATCGTTTGCCGTAGCCCTTCCGCAAGCGGGTCAATGGTATCCGCCGCGTCTTCAGGGAACGGTTCTTGGAATTGCGGGTGCCGGAAACATCGGTGTCGTTATTGACTTTTTATTTGCCCCTAAGATTGCAGAGCTTTGGGGATGGGCATCGGTCTTCTTGGTCGGCGGTATTTTGTCGAGTGTTGTATTGGTAGCGTATATGCTTATGGCGAAAGACGCACCTGTGAGTGTGTACAAACCTAATCCTAAAAAATTAGCGGATTATATGAAACTCATGCGCGATCGTGATACATGGTGGTTTAACCTCTTTTATGCCGTCTCTTTCGGTGGATTTATCGGATTTGCCAACTACATGAAAGTCTATTTGATGAACACCTACCAAGCCGATATGTCTGCCTTTGGAATCGATGTTATGAATGAGGAAAACGTCAAAGTCATCGCCGGATATTTCGGAGCACTTTGTATTTTTGCAGGGGCAATGCTTCGTCCGGTTGGCGGTGCAGTTGCCGATAAAATGGGGGGAATCAAATCACTTTACATCTTTTTTGGTATGATTGTCGTTCTCGCAATTATCAGTGCCTTTATCAAGCTTCCCTTTTGGGCAGCGATTGTCGTGATGTTTCTTATCATGGCGAATCTGGGAATGGCAAATGGTTCGGTGTTTCAGCTCGTTCCGCAACGTTTCGGTAAAGACATCGGTGTTATGACAGGGCTTATCGGTGCAGCAGGCGGTTTGGGCGGTACAGCTCTTATCAAAACATTCGGATGGTCGCAAGGGATGTTCGAGGGATATACAGCCGGATTTTTGATCTTCGGAGTCATGGTTCTTATCGCGATGAGCGGTATCAGTCTGGTTAAAACGCGTTGGAGAACAACGTGGGGCGCAGTTTCAGGAGCGAAAATATAACCCCGTCATTCCCGCGAAGGCGGGCGAAGTGCCCTTGGGTGAATCCAGCTTTGCATTTAAGGGGATGGATCCCCGGGTCAAGCCCGAGGATGACGAGAAGTTGAATATACACTAAATATTATCATCAAGGCTCACACTATGCTCCAACTCCAATCCTCCCAATTCATCCTTCCTAAACCCGATTGCATTGGAGATGATGCCTGTGCTTTCACCATTATCGACAATACCTTATTTGTCAGCGTACTGTGTGATGGAGTCGGAAGTGCGAAGCGTGGCGGGAGTGCGGCGCGTCAATGCGTCAAATTTTTTATCGACCAGTTTAAAACACGTCCAAAAGCGTGGGATATTCCCAAAACAATGGAGGTTTTTACCCGTCATATCAATAACCTGCTTTTCAAAGAATCGATGTCGCAATACGAAAAAATAGAGCTTCTCACCACCCTTTGCCTCGCAGTCATCGAAGGGGAAACACTTTATACTCTCAATCTCGGCGATTCACGTATTTATCTTCTCTCACCAGAGGGAGAATTTCGACAATTAAGCCATGACCATACCATGGATGATGAGTATATGTCCCACGTACTCACACAAGCGTGTGGGCTTTCTGAAAATATTGATGTTCCGATTCTCTCCACCCATATAGCCATTGGCAACACCCTCATACTTTGCAGTGATGGCGTTTATAATCTCATAGACAAGGACTCTTTTTCGCAACTTCTCCAAAAAGGGTTAGGGGCAAAAAGTATTATTACCCACGTCTCTGGAAATGCTCTCCCCAAAGATCGTGATGATATGAGTTTGCAAATTTTTCGAATCGAAGCCCTCGATCCTCTCCACGCACTCAAAAATGCCCCCCTCCCTATTCCCGAAACTCTCTTTGAGGGTCAAATCATCGATGGCTACACCCTCCTCTCTCCCATGATGGAACACCGCCGTATTTGGAAAGTTTCTAAAAATAATGAACAGTTTGTGATGAAATTTCCGATGTCCACCGATGATCCTCAAGCCCTTGATGAGTTTATCCGAGAAGCATGGTACGCCAAACAAGTAACCCACAAAGCATTCGGTCACGCATGGGTTCCGGAGGTGCGAACGCTACGCTACTATATGATGGAACTTGTTGAGGGGATAACCCTGCGCGACTATCTCAAAAACCGTACCATTTCCATCGATACCGCTATCGAGCTGGGGAAATTTTTGCACAAAGCCCAAGCCCATCTGCTCCACTTGGGACTGGTTCACGGAGACATTAAACCCGAAAATATCATCGTCACCAAAAAAGTGGGTGAGGCAGGGGTCACTTTCAAAATGGTCGATTTTGGCTCTATCGTCGAAATCTTCTCTCTCAACTCCCGTGCAGGAACCCCAAGCTACCTCGCACCTGAACGTTTTACTGGGGGGATTATCAACGAATCAAGTGAACTGTTTTCCATCGGAGTCACACTCTACTGGGCACTCACAGGTGTGATGCCTTACGGTGAGATTGAACCCTTTCAAACCCCAACGTTTAAAACACCCAAACGCCCCATCAAGCTCAACAAAAATATCCCAATATGGCTTGATTCCATCATTATGCACGCTATTGCTACAGATCCTAATGATCGTTATTCTCACTATTCAGAATTTTTTTACGAGCTTAAATCACCTGAAAAAGTAAAACCCTATTTTTGTAAAGGAATCCCCCTTATCGAACGCTCTCCCATCACATTTTACAAAGTCGGTTTTCTAATGATGCTCATTCTTGAAGTCATTACCTTCATACTGTATATTTTAAAATAGCTCACTTATACTGTTTTAATTTCCTATAGATTATAATTCCATTATGAAAATATTAATGATAGATCATTCCGGCCTACAAATTCAAACCCGAAAAATGTTTATCGAAGAAGCAGTCATCTGTACGATTGATGTTGCCCTTACCTTAGAAGAGGTACGCACTATTTTTCATAAAGGGGACTATGATTTAGTCATTCTCGATCATACAACACAAAGGTGCCAAGAATGTACTCACTATATTTTAGAGCTTGATCCTCTACAAGACATATTGGTTGTCAGTGACGCTGTTAAGTGTATCATTCCACGATGTGAGGATTGTGTCAATCACCATCACGCTCACAGATTAAGCAATCCAACATCCATCAAAAATATTATTCGAATGGTCACCGGATTCAAAGATTACCACTGTGATCATTATGATCCCTCTACCAATACCCTCACTCCCGAAGAGTAAGCGATACTTTCCCTTTTAGAAGATCCACTTCAACCACGCGAATGTGACTTAACTGCTGATTGACGCTCAACACCTCCAACGGATGAGCAATCCGTTTTTCTGACATCTGAGAGATATGAATCAACCCATCATTTTTGAGACCAATATCGACAAAGGCTCCGAAATCGGCAATATTTCGGACAACGCCTGAGACGATAGAACCCTCTTTGAGCTCTTTGATGTCGGTGAGCCCTTCACGAAACATGATCGGTGGCAACGTCTCACGGGGATCAAATCCCGGTTTTTTGAGTTCAGCTATGATATCTTGAAGCGTTAATTCTCCAATCCCCATCTCCTGTGCCAGTTTCGGCATCTGTTCTTTAGTAAGGGTATGCAGATCGTACCGTTTGGTCAGTTCTTGCGCCGCGCCATAACTCTCAGGATGAACCCCTGTGTTATCAAGGATGCTTTTACCTTCACGTATCCGAAAGAACCCCGCACACTGTTCATACGCCCTCGCCCCCAATCCTTTTACTTTCAAAAGGTCACTTTTACTTTTGTACGCACCATGACTCTCACGGTGTTCGACAATCGAATGGGCAAGCTTTGTCCCCACCCCTGCAATATACGATAGCAAAGAGACTGACGCACTGTTAGGATCGACACCTATGCGGTTAACAAGGTCTTCGGTCACTTCCCCCAGTTTTTTTTCTAAGAGTTTTTGATCGACATCGTGCTGATATTGCCCAACCCCTAGCGATTTTGGATCAATTTTGACCAGTGCCGCCATCGGATCACGAAGGCGCTGTGCAATGGATATTGCCCCTCGTATCGTTACGTCGAGATGTGGATATTCCTCTTGGGCGATTTTGGACGCCGAATAGACCGATGCCCCTGCTTCAGAGACGACGGTATAGGAGAGATTGAGAGCCTCTTCTTGATTGACTCGGGCAAAAAATTCCTGCGTCTCACGTGAACCTGTACCATTGCCAATCGCTACACCAGCAATATTATATTTTTTTGTTAGCTCTTTAATCACTTTTGCCGAAGCCGTATAATCGTTAACGGGCTGTGTCGGATAAATCACAGCATGGGCAAGATACCTCCCATGTTCATCGACCACTGCAAGTTTACACCCCGTACGATACGCAGGATCTGCCCCCAAAATCACCCGTTTGATAACGGGAGGGGTATTGAGCAGTTGAGAGAGATTTTTACCAAACGTGTTGATGGCTTGAATATCCGAGCGCTCTTTTACAGTGCTGTGAATCTCACGTTCTAATGAAGGGAACAACAGCCGTTTAAATCCATCTAAGTACGCTTCGAGCAGTATCTCTTTGCTTCCGTTAGCGTGTCTAGGGATGCGGTATTGCTTAATGGAATTTTCTACCCGCTCCATATCGTGTGAGATTTTGACGCTTAGCTCTTTTTCAGTAACACCGCGCATTAAGGCTAGATAACGGTGGGAAGGGATAGAGGAAATACGCTCCGCTTTTCCCGCCAATTTTGCGAACAGTCCCTCCTCTTTGAGTGTTTTCGTCCCCTTTATCTCAAACGTCGAATACTCCAAAAGCTGTTTTCTCCAATGCTCACGCTCTCTAGGGTCATCGCTGTAACGCTCCGCCACAATATCTTGTGCCCCTTTGATTGCCTCATCGATGGTTTTTACCGAACCTTTGACAAACCCCTGTGCTTTCTTTTTAAATTCAGCAAGCTCCAACCGACCACTTTGCAAAATATCCGCTAACGGTTCAAGCCCTGCGGTAATTGCCGATGCGGCACGGGTATTTTTCTTCTCCTTGAACGGGCGATAGATGTCTTCAAGCGCTTGGAGAGTTTGGGCGGTATCAATAGCATTACCTAGTTCCATACTCAACACGCCACGCTCTTGTATCAAGCGACGAATTTCCTCTTTACGCTCCAACAGTTTTTTGTAATACACATAAAGTGTCTCAAATTCCCGCAACTGCTCATCCGTAGCACCCCCCGTCATCTCTTTACGATACCGAGCAATAAAAGGGATAGTTGACCCCTCTTCTAGGAGTTTTAAGATGGATTCAATGTTGTTTTTAGAGATAAATGTTTTTTGGGTGAGAAGAGTAATGAGTGAAGTCATAAGGATTCCATAATAATTTATTTTTCGAGAATATAAAGATTGTTGCTTGTATGGATAACCGCACTAAATCGCTCTTTAAGCTCACGATCAAACGTCATCAAATAAACATTGGTATTGTGTAAAGTTAGTCCTTGAAAGCTTGCTAACAACACATCATCCGCCACATTTTTTCCGTGATCACATTTGGTAAAATTAAAGGAATTGAGCGTTTTTTTATAGTCATACAGTTCAGCTTCCCACTCTTTTCTAAATAAATACAAGGAATCAGGATTTGCCGCCACATAAATGTGATCGTCAGGAATATTGTATTTTTCAATCACGTCGTTAAACATTGAGCCGATATTGGAGAAATTTTCGATGTCCCAAAAGAGATAGTGTCCGCTGTTTTCGGTCGCTTTGAATTTATTGATGAGGGTGAGGCGCTTGGAGATATTATAGTGATTATGGGCAATATCGTTGGTCAGTTCGATACTGTTTTTGAGTTTTTGTGCATCCTGCGTATCAAAGCGCAAAATTTTACCCAGCTCAATATAAAGCTCAATGTCTGCCAGTTCCTGTCGTGCTCCCCCTTTTTGATAACTCTCAAGGGCTTTGAGTTTGTAATGGGGGAAAAGCAATCCGATTTCCATCGTCTTTCCCGCTCCAAAAGCACTTTTAACTTTGGAAAAAACACGTCGTGCTTCATCGGTATTTTCCAATTCGAGTGAACCATAAAATTTTTGATTGATAAGTATTTTTTGCATTAGCGTATTTTAACGCCCCGAGCTTATAAGAGACTTCTATCAAAACTGATTATTTTATAACCACTATTTTAGTATTTTTTTGCCTATAATTTTCGTATCAATACACATTAGAAGGAGACTCCATGCAAGATTTAGTACGAAGCTATGCGGCGAACGCTGAACTAATACAAAAATTTATCCTCTCCACTCTGGGAAATGTGAGCCTTAAAACACTCAACGTTCAACTCATTGAGCGGCTTTACAAAACTTTCCCAAGCTTGGAACTGCTGTATATGTCCGACGAAGGGTTTATCCAAAACTCACCTAATATCTATGCTAATCGTGAAGAACATCACCATATTGGGGCAGATCGTTCGTATCTCATCAATGAAGTTGAGATTCAAAAAGGGCACTATATCAGCGAACCCTATATCTCGACCGCTACGGGATTTTTATGCATCACCGTAGTCTATGCGGTAGGAGATGGATATCTTTTTTTGGATTTTCGGCTTCGCAAACTCTTGGAGCGGTTTGATCTGATCGAAAAAAATGATGTATTTAAACTCCTTAACCGCACATCCTACTCTCTTATCGGGGGTGGTTTGCTCTTTTTTGGGGTATTTGTCGTGCTATACGGATTTTATACATTTGGGGGATATTTAATTGGAGTGGAGCCTCTCTCCATCGATGCAGTATTTAAACCTATTATTGCCCTCACGCTGGGTCTTGCGGTTTATGATTTGGGTAAAACGATTTTTGAACAAGAGGTCTTGCCACGAACCCAACATGTGAGTGATGTGTTTAACCCAAAAACGTTGCTGAACTTTTCAGTCTCTATCATTATTGCTTTGTTAATCGAAGCACTCTTGGTTGTCTTTAAAATTTCAATTCATAACTACAAAGATTTACCCTACGCTTCGACGCTGATTGCAGCACTTGCCTTTTTGTTGCTGGTATTTGCGGTGTTTGTTTATATCATTCGTAAAACAGAGAAGGAATAATATTCTTCTCTGCTTTCTAACCTTCTCTCTAATACAATAAAACATACAAATTTATTATCAAGCAGTTAATTGCCTATTTTATAATCAACTAATTGTGTAAATTGTCTATAGTTTGGTTTACAATACTTTCAGATTTTTAAATCTTAATCAGGAGACTCTCATGAAAAGTTTGAATATACTCGGAAAAAGCGTTTTGCTGCTCTCTTTAGCAGCTTCTGTTGCTATGGCAGCTGTAGAGAAGAAAGATCTCAAAATCGGATTTATCCCTCTTACGGATTGTGCGGCGCTCATCATCGCTAAGGAAAAAGGGTTCTTTGCCAAACACGGTCTCAACGTGGAACTGAGCAAAGAGGCTTCATGGGCAAACGTTCGTGACAAAATGACCGTGGGTGAGCTCGATGCATCGCACATGCTCGCAGCCATGCCAATCGCATCCACTCTCGGAGTCGGAAGTAGCCAAAAAGACATGGTTGCCCTCATGGCACTGGGACAAAATGGGGATGCTATTACGGTATCCAATAAAATGTACGATGCGATGATGGCAGCCGATCCCGTCGCAACCAAAAAAGGGTCTGCCGTTGCACTGAAAAAAGTCATTACGGCTAAGACTATGGGTGTTCCTGAATTTGGTATGACATTTCCTACGGGAACACACAATTACCATTTACGTTTTTGGATGGCAGCGGGCGGAGTTGATCCTGATACTGAGGTAGCTCTCAAAGTTGTCCCACCACCCCAAATGGTTGCCAACATGACAGCAGGGAATATTGACGGTTTCTGTGTTGGTGAGCCATGGAATCAACGTGCTGTTATGGGTAATGTTGGTAAAACAGTCATAACAGGGTATCAAATTTGGGAAAATGGACCTGAAAAAGTGTTAGGGGTTCAAAAAGAGTTTGCGGACAAATATCCTGAAACCACCAAACAAATGATTGAAGCGGTAATCGAAGCAGGTATATGGCTGGATGCCTCATGGGATAATCGGAAGGAAGCTTCCAAAATCCTATCATCAAAATCGTATGTCAATGCACCAACGGATGTTATTGACAACTCAATGACAGGTACCTATATGTATACCAATGGTGTCAATACTCCTATGCCTCAGTTTAATGTATTTGGTAAAAAACAAGCTCTCTATCCCTACTACACACACGGTTTGTGGCAAGTATCTCAAATGGTTCGCTGGGGACAACTCGATCATCCTATCGATATGAAAAAGACGGTTGAGAGTGTGTATCGCCCTGATTTATTTGCTGCTGCTGCCAAAGAGGTCAACTATACAATTCCTGCAACGGGATGGAAAGTTGAAGGGAAAGCTGCCGATAACAAATTTATGGACGGCTCAGTATTTGATCCGAACAAAGTGGTCGATTATATCTATAATGCCCCTATTAAACATCCAAAAATCACCAAAGAAGCATTGGCTAAAGTGAATACATGGAAAGTGAAATAGTACTCTGTCATTCCGTGCCACGACACGGAATCCATTAAAGATATGGATACCGTAGCAAGTACGGTATGACGAAACTAAAATTATATAAGGAGGCATTCATGCTCTTAAAAACCATCAACACCGTAGCACTTCCGACACTGCTCTTTGGTGTCCTTATTGCGGTATGGTCAACCGTTGCGGTTAAAATTCCAGGATTTCCAACTCCTATAGAAACATGGAACGAATTGCTCATCGTCCTCTCTCACCCACTCTATGACAATGGAGCCGGGGATCAGGGGATTGCATTGCAGCTTATGAGTTCTTTGAAACGGGTATTTGGCGGATTTGCACTGGCGATTGCGGTGGGTGTGCCGGTAGGACTGCTCATCGGGATGTCCAAAGCAGCGCAAACGGCTTTTAATCCGTACATTCAGATTTTAAAACCCGTATCACCGCTTGCGTGGCTGCCATTGGCGTTGTTTGTGTTCAAAGACGTGGATATGACGGCGATTTTCGTCATCTTTATCACTTCCATCTGGCCCATTATCATTAATACGGCTTTGGGAGTACGCAGTGTAAGTGAGGATTATCTCAACGTTGCGCGTGTGCTTCAGCTCACCCCTTTTGAAAAAGTATTTCAGATTATTTTACCGGTTGCCGTACCGTTTATCTTTACGGGAATGCGCTTATCACTGGGGATTGCATGGCTGGTTATCGTCGCGGCAGAGATGCTCACGGGCGGTTTAGGAATTGGATTTTGGATTTGGGATGAGTACAACAATCTCAACTATTCCCATATTATCATCGGGATTATCCTCATCGGTGTGGTCGGGTATATCTTGGACACCATCATGGGCTTTATCGCCGATCATTTTGATTACCGCAAGCGAGGTCGCGTATGAGTGCAAAACCCTTTTTAAACATCGACCATGTCGATAAAATCTTCCCACTGGGCAAAGGCAAAGAGTACGTAGCGTTGCGCGATGTGAAGCTCGAAATCCGTGAGAATGAGATCGTTTCCATCATCGGTCACTCCGGATGCGGTAAATCGACCATTCTTAACCTGATTGCAGGGCTTGATACCATCACAAACGGTGCTATCTTGCTCGAAGATCGTGAAATCAATGCTCCGGGACCTGAGCGTGCCGTCGTGTTTCAAAACCATTCACTGTTACCATGGCTCACTGTCTACCAAAACATCGAGATGGCGGTAAAAAAAGTACGGGATGATTTGCATCCCAAAGAGGTGCGAGACCATGTGATGCGCTATATTAATCTCGTTAATCTTGATCACGCAAAAGACAAATATCCTGCTGAAATTAGCGGAGGGATGAAGCAGCGTGTCGGAATCGCACGAGCACTCTCTATCGAGCCGAAAGTGCTTTTGATGGATGAGCCGTTCGGTGCGCTCGACTCACTGACCCGTGCCAACTTGCAAGATCATTTGATGCGTATTCAGATGCAAACCGGAAACACCGTCATCATCATCACCCACGATGTCGATGAAGCAGTCTTATTAAGCGACCGCGTCATCATGATGACCAATGGACCAGAGGCTACCATCGGCGAGATATTGGAAGTCAATCTTCCCCGTCCGCGAGAGCGTCTGGCTTTACAACACAACGAAGAGTATCTACGATGCCGTGGTGCCATTGTTGAGTTTCTCTACTCTAAATTTGCCAAACATGAGGACTAAGTTTACTCGTGTACCTTTTTCAACGCCACCGCATTCATGCAATAGCGTAATCCGCTAGGCTGGGGGCCGTCAGGAAACACATGACCCAAATGGGCATCGCATGTATTGCACACTGTCTCAACACGTATCATACCGTGGCTTTCATCTGCACGGTACGCAATCGCATTTGCTTGAATCGGTTGGGTAAATGACGGCCATCCCGTACCCGAATCAAATTTCTCCGTTGCATCAAAAAGCAACGTACCACAACAGACACATGCATAAAGACCGGCTTCAAATTGCGTACACATTGACGAACTAAACGCCCTCTCTGTCCCCGCTTGACGGGTGACATAAAACTCTTCTTCACTGAGTATTTCACGCCACCCTTCAGGAGTTTTTTCTACCCGCTTATCGGGAGTCAAATTTCCCACATTTGCCAATCTCAATACTTCTTTCCAGTTCAACATAAAAGAGCCCTTTTTGACGCTACAGTATCCAACTCTTCTTTCTCTTTTCATTAATAAGTTAAGTTAAAAAACTCCCGACATATCCCGATAATCTTCGCTTGACGCTCTTTACCCACCGGTTCACTTTGGCGAATGGCATGCACCGTATCAATGAGTTTTGAGACTCCAAAGGGGATACTTTTAGTGAGGTATTGCCGCAATGCCGAACTCACCGCAGGAGCACGCCCGGCGGTGTTAATCCCAATACACAAATCCCCTTCAACAATGAGGGCAGGAAAAATAAAACTGCACAAGGCCGGAGAATCGACACAGTTGACGGGAATTTTTAGTGTCATACATGCGGCATAAATTTTTTCCTGCTCGCCCAGATCATCCAGTGCACCAATCACTAAAAAACGGTTTTCACAATCCTCCAGGACATACTCTCGCTCAAAAAGCATGATCGGATACTCTTGTGCTAAAACACGTATCTCTTCGTGAATCATAGGGGCAATAACCGTAAGGCTTGGTGAAAATTTCACCAGTTGCTCAATCTTACGCAATGCCACTTCCCCTGCCCCTACTACCAAACAATCTCGCTCTTGTAAATCCACAAACATTGGAAACAATGCCATTTTCCACCTCCTCTAAAAAGTGATTAAAATATAATCAATACTATCGTTAATCTCTCCACATTTTACACTATTATTTTGAAGATTAAAAACTCTTAATAAAAGAAATACACATGAAATCTCTCATCCTTGCCAACGAAGCGCGCAGTGCTAAACGCCACAAGACCGAAACTATCAAAGATACTTTTAGCGCTCACGAAGCGTGGGAGAGACTGATTGGGTATTCCAAGACAGGGTATGGCTCAATCACCGAAGAGGACAAAGATTTCGTTCTCAAAAGCTTCGGTGTCTTTGACCGCCCTGCAACCGGTGAAAAATTTATGATTCGTGTACGAATCGCGGGAGGTGCTTTGAGGGTAGAGCAAGCACACACGCTTGGCGATGTAGCAAAACGTTTTGGTCAAGACACCATCGACATTACGACACGTATGCAAGTTGAACTGCGCTACATCACGATAGAGGAGCTGCCTGAAGTGCTGAGTATTTTAGAGAGTGTCGGTCTCACAAGCTACCAAACGGGTGTGGATAATTTCCGTAATATTCTCATTGATCCCCTCGATGGATTGGCGATGGACAACCTCCTCTCCTGCACCAAAATCATGAAGGATATTCAATCGATTTTTTTAAAAAATGATGAGTGGCTTACAATGCTTCCCCGTAAATTTAATATCGGGATTAACGGTTCGCTCTCCAATCGCTGTAATATTTTTGGTCAAGATTTTGCCCTCGCACTTGCGCAAAAAGAGGGTGTGTACGGATTTAACCTCTATCTGGGCGGTCGTGTCGGAACATTGGCAAAAAGTGCTGATATGTTTGTCTTGCCTCACGAAGCCGTAGAGGTTTTTGAAGCCGTAGTGCGTCTCTTTAAAAGCTATGGTTTTCGTGATAACCGCAACAAAAATCGACTGGTATTTCTCATCGAAGCAGTGGGAATGGCGGAGTTTAGAAACGCCATCGAAGAGCAACTAGAACATTCGATGCCCCAAGCAGGTGAGACACTCTGTTCACTCGAAGGGGGTGACCATTACGGAAAAATTGCCCTTAAAGATGGGTCTTTTGCCCTCTACGCTGCCGTCCCATCAGGGGTATTTAGCGGAAGTGATTTGAGCGATGCTGCCGATATTGCCGAAACTCAAAACGGGGCTATCCGTCTTACCATCGAGCAAAACCTCATCATCATAGGAATCACCGATGAAGCAACGGCATTAACCTCGCCTTTGTTTCTCAAATATCCCAACCATCCATCCCCTTATATGGCAAATCTCATCGCGTGTGCGGGAACAGCGCATTGCCCTTTTGGTGTCATCCCCAACAAACCCGACGCAATAGAAATGGGAGAGTATTTAGAACGTGAAGTACCGATGGAAGATGCAAAAATGCGTCTCTATTGGTCTGCGTGTGTCAAAGGATGCGGTATTCATGGTGCAGGGGATTTGGGCTTTTTGGGATGTAAGACCAAATATAACGGCGAAACGGTACTGGGTGTCGATATTTTTATCGGAGGAACACTCAGTGGCGAAGGGGGAGAGGGTCATCTTCTCCTCAAGGGGATTGTGTTGGAGCACGCACGCGAATACGTTGCAGAATTCATGCGTCAATATCGGGATTTACGTATTGGCAAAGAGAGTCTGGAAAAATTCATTGTCCGTTTGCAAACACGTTATACAAATGCATCTATCGGATTTTTAATGCGTTGGAATCGTCAAATGCGTCTGGAAAACAAACTCGAAGCACTGCTCTCCTTTAATCTCAAGCAACATGGCGGTTCGCACAAAGAACAAGATGAGATTTTTGAATTTGGATGCGCTATCGTGTATGGAATGACACTCACAAGACCTTACGATACCGATGAACCGCTTGCTGAGAAGAAAAAAAGTTACCGTCATAAATCGTCCGAGCTCACACTCTACAAATCTATTATTGAAAAAATGGTAGAGCCTAATCCGTTAGTACGATCAAAAGTCTTTACAGAGATCGTCGTTGAACTGAAAAAACTCCATGAAGTCTAATTCAATATTGACAGGATGCCCCTTTTGCGGAACGGGATGTGCCCTGAGTATCGAATGCAGTGAGAGTGGTTTCAAAGTCAAAGGGGATAAAAGCAATCCTTCCACACAAGGTGATTTGTGTTTCAAACCAATCCAAATGGCTAAGGGGCTCGATGCAAACCGCCTCACGACCCCACTTTATCGTACACATAAATCTGAACCATTCCACCCTATATCCTGGGAAGAAGCCATCTCTCTTTTAACCGAACAACTCTCAACTCTCCCCAAAGAAGCTCTCTATTTTTATCTCTCAGGACAGCTCCTCACTGAGGAAAGTTATCTATTTACAAAACTTATCAAAGGGTATCTCGGCACGAATAACGTTGATGCCAACTCCCGTCTTTGCATGGCCAGTGCCGTTGTCGCTCATAAAATGGCGTTTGGAAGCGACGGCCCGCTTGGAAATTACACTGATATTGACGATGCTGATGTTATCCTCATCAGCGGTTCTAACCCTGCATGGGCACATCCGATTATTTTTCGGCGCATCTTAGCACGTAAAAAAGCCCATCCAGATACCCTTATTATCACAATTGATCCTATTCGTACCGAAACAGCCCAAAAATCTGATTTGTGGCTGGGGCTGCGCAGCGGAAGCGACACGATGTTCTATAATTCCCTGCTTGCCGAACTGTACCGACGAGGTGCCTGTGACACCGCTTTTATTAACCGTGCGACAGAAGGTTTTGAGCAAACGATCAATGCTGCGATGAACATACCCTTTGAAGAGGCTGTCCAATCCTGTGGACTTTCCCTAAATGATGCACAGAACCTTGTAGATCTCTTCGCCTCAAATAAAAAAATTCTGGGACTTTGGTGTCAGGGACTGAACCAAGCCTCCGATGGTGTCATGCGTAATCTCGGATTTATCAATCTATTTTTAGCAACCGGACGACTTAATGGTATCAAAGGTCTTCCACTTTCTCTCACCGGACAGCCCAACGCAATGGGAGGACGTGAAGTAGGCTATCTTTCAAACGGCCTCCCCGGTTATCGCGATGTACGTAATTCAAAGGATAGAGCAGCATGTGAAAAGCATTGGAATCTTCCTGAAAACTCTATCTCACCTACCGTTGGAATGACCATCACCGATGCTATTGATGCTATCTTAGACAATAAGATTCAATTTTTATGGGTTGCGTGCACCAATCCGCTTCACACCCTCCCGGATGTTAAAAAAACCTCAAAAGCCCTCATGTCTCCCGATCTTTTTTTAATCGTCCAGGATTGTGTACTCAGCGAGACAGCATCCCTCGCCAATCTCGTTCTCCCAACCCTTTCATGGGGAGAAAAAGAGGGAAGCATGACCAATTCTGAACGATTTATCAAACGCTTTCAGGTCTTTAAACCCGCACCCGTTGGAGCCAAAAGTGACAGCGACATCGTATGCAACATTGCCAAAGCACTTCAATTTTCAGGATTTGACTATAACACGATCCAAACAATCTATGATGAGTACAAAGCACTTACCAGTGGACGCTTATGCGATCAAAGTACCCAAGAATACAACACACTTTCCTACCAATGGGGAGGTGAACGACTCTATAGCGATGAGAAATTTGCCACCGCTTCACACAAAGCACAGTTTCATCCGATACTCTCGAGCACATGTACACTGCTTGAAAATGAATTTGTTTTACTTACAGGACGAACCAAAAAACAGTGGCACACGATGACCCGCACAGGGAATGTCCCTGAACTATTAAAAGATGAAGAAGAACCTTATCTGCTGATAAATACCACTGAAGCTCACAATCTAGGGATGAAGGAGGGAGATATTGCCACTATCAGCAATGAGATGGGGACACTGGAACTCCCCATCCGATTTGGTACCTTAGCCCCTCAACACCTTTTTGCTCCCTTTGGCTATCCCTGGGTTGCGGTCAATACCCTTGTCCCGACCAATAATGATCCATTTTCATTCCAAACTGCCCTAAAATCGGCAAGAGTTTCCGTGGCAGCAAAGGATATTACCACCTATTAAACTCCCATAAGCTATAATTCGCATTATGAATAATGAGCCTTTTACCTTCTACATCGATCCCACACCAACCCTCCCATCACGACAATGCCGTTTTATAGCACGTCTTCTTGGATGGGCTTTGAGTTATGGAAATTACGCTTTAGCCCTCTTAGTATGGTGGCAAAGCGATTGGTTTATCGCCATTGGAACTCTTTTATTAGGGATAATCATCTTTGGAATTCTCCGCTCCAAACTTCGTAACGACTCAATTCCCTTGGCTCAGTGTGAATACGAATATAACGATTATGCCATTGCGACGTGGTATCTCTCTCGTAATCACTGTTTTACTCTCCCCAAGGAATAATATACAAGTTTATAAGTTAAGAAAAAATTATTCCATTTTAACAAGATTAATTTTCAAAAGCTTTGGGTTATTTTCTTCCATACAATATCCTGATCCACTTTGCGTTTCAGGAAGCAGTTCCATAACGCAAGAGATTACTTTTCCCTCTTTTGAGACCAATACTCCTTTAGCATTACCATCGATCCCTTGAATCAGCGGATTTAGAATAAAGCGCTGTGCTGGATTAAAAACGAGGCTACCATAGTATTGCCCACCTTTGAGATATAGGGAGAGTGATCCATTTTCATTTTTAATCTCGCCAATATCTGGATTTTGTCCCGTTTGAGCAACTGTAGAATACGTTTGATATTTGCTTTGACATCCTGTCATTAGTAAGACAGCAACTACGGGAAGTGTCCATTTTATCCATTGTTTCATGATTAGTTCTCCTATTTTATTTCAAGATTTTTGAGTGATTCATCGAAATTAGTAAGTGCTTTTTCTAAAAATTCTCCACGAAGATAGCTATCTTCAAAATCTTTAGGCACAAAGCGGATAATCTCCCCTCCAAGTGCATATTTTGATTTAAGCTCCTCGCCATAAAACTCTTTGACTCCCGCTACTGCTTGATAGACCGATTCGATATATCCCATCTGCTCAGCATCTTTAGAAGAAACAGATGAAATTTTATAGACAGGATTAAGACAATATGCAGTGGTAGGAACTATAATTATCGGTATTTTGTCAAACTCATTATCAGTAATTTTATTATTTACACTCTCTTGAAGACCTGTTGTTAGATAAAAAGGGTATTTGAGCCGTTTTTGAATCATATAGGGTACTATCTCCTCAAATCCAATAATCTTTATTGCCCCAACATTAGAGTTTTTTTTGCATAGACTAAAAAGTTTTGCTTCATTACTATTACTGCGAATAACAGTATCAAAAATCATGTCACCAACGGATACATTAGGGGCACTATTATAAGTTTTGAGTACCGTTTTAGCTATGACATTCATCCCATCTCTGCTAACTACTTCTGCTTCTATAATAGGGATATAGACATTGTCTATTTTAGCAATTGTTCCAAGATTTTTGTAGACTATCAACGGCGTTCCGACTGAGAGAATATTTTTATCATCTTTCAACTCAATTATTCCACTTGTTGTGGCAGTAATTTTATAAGAACAAGGCTCAAATGAAACGTCGTTGATAAATTCCTGTGCTAGAGAAGTTACACCATTTTTAACTAAAACTTCGATTCGTGCTTCTCGTGAAAAGGTTTTTTCAAATGACACATTATCTTCAATTTTTTCGATTTTACAATCCGATTTCAGTACCCGTCCCGTCACATCGGTTAGCATGCCGCAGATTCCGACCTTATAAACTCGCACTTTGGCATACTCTTTATTTGTTGGTAAATCATACACGATTGGATCGGTGATTTGCATTCGCATAAAATAATCGGGGATGTGCCGCTTGGTGAACTTTATTCCTACATCAAGGGCTTTGAGTGCCTCATAAAAGTTTTTATTAACAGGCGTGAGAGTGAATGATGCTTTTGATGCAAGCTTATCTGAAAAAAATTGATAGATCATATTTTCAGAAATTGGAATTACCTCTTGATTAGATTGAATATCTAAGAGAGCAACTTTAGGTTTTTTCAGATCATCGAGTGATTGATTCGTCGTTTTAGCAACATTAGCCCCAATTTTAGCTGTTCCAAGTAAATCCGTCGCAACGGAATAATTAGATGCTGAATAAAGGATTTTTATCGCTATCTTATCATTCTTTAGACTATCCCCATCAGCGATACCACCTGCAAAACCAGTATCAAGAACGACTAATCCATCTGTAATCCCTACAATCTGACCTTGAATCTGTCGAGGATGAAATTTACTTTTCGCTGTTTTCACTAATTCTTCGATCAAATCAGTATAAATTTCTTTATATGCTCCCGTGAGCTGATCGGAGAGATTATTATCATCATTGGTTGTTTCGAGTGTCCCAATATGGGTATAGGTTTCAGTATAAATTAATTCTCCTGTGAGAATATTCATAAAACTGATTGTGGCAGTTATAGGAAGTGAATGCTGAACAATTTTTGAATTTTTCATTGGTACAGTATAGTGTGTAGAACGAACGATCGACAAAAACGCTGCGATAGCACTATCCCCCTTATCTTCAGAAGCGGAGGGAAATGCATTTTTGAAGGAGCGTTTGAATGTCTCACGCAACACAGTTGTTTCATTCCCTTCGTCAATAGCTCCTGCCGAATGCATAAACTCGCGATTTTTTACCGAAATATTTTTATCGACTATAATGCCATCTGAAAGCCAAATTGATAAGCTATCATCAGCACTAAGTATGATTCCAAACATAAGTATCAGAGTCAAAAACAATCGTCTCATTTTGATTCTTTTAGTTAGTTGGATAGAGCATGATAATATTTTTGTCCATCTTTTTCATATCATATCTCTCAAAGATAGGCTTGAGTGCTATAAAATCAGTTGATATTGCCCGATCTAAAATGGCATCACCAATTTCTTGTTTTCCGCTATAGGAAAGCTCATAAACAATCTCTTTGTCATCTTGTGAAATCAGTTTGTAGCTTTTGATATTTGATGTCATGCCGTCTAACATCTTTTGAAATCCTGTTCGCGTGGTTCTATCAAATTTTCCTTGCAAAATCAGCTGATAAGTCGTTGGAACTCCAATAAAATCACGTGATGCATCTCGGATTGTAGTTTGAAGTTTTAATCCAATTACTTGACCCAAATTTTTTGCCATCTCTGATCGTGCATTATTTTTACAATTATCCACTGAAACTGCTGCTTGTTTAACGGTTTCTAATGCTGCTGCGTCCAGTAGTTTATTGTCTTTTAGCCCATATATCGAGAGATTGCTTTGGAGAGTTGAACAGCTGTATTTTCCTGTTAAATTATCTGGCCTATCAGCATAGCCAATCTGTGAAAATGCTATACCCATATAGTCTGCTTTTGTTTTCTCACGCACAAATTCACGAAATTTTGTCGCATCTTCGCTATTGAGGACTTCGGTGTAAGAAGTATAGGATTTATGAATATTTTGAGAAAATTCTGCCAAAATTCCTGATGCTTCTACAAAGTCAATACCGTATTGTTTGAGATTTTCCTGCAACCCTGCCTTCGTATAGGAGGAGCTTATTGGCGCTTCTTTGATTTCTTTATACTCTTTTTTATAGGAGTAACTCTCTTGATCCATAATGACATTTGCCACTTCCGATGATGCCTTGAGAGCAGAGCTGATACCAATCTGTTCATTTAATTGTGAACTTGCTGTTCCACCACTAGATTGATTGTGTATACTCGCATCCATCATTCCTGATGTATTTATTTTCAGATTATCACTGCTTTGAAGCTTTTCTTTTTCGTACTGTGCAACTGAATTATCACGTTTATATTCGATTGACTCATTAACCCTATCGGTTGGATGGTCATATGGTTTTTCAATCTCGTCAAAAAAGACAACAATTGTTCCGATATCTCTCGCTTTTTGATTGAGCCCAATGCCAAGATCTTTTAAGAGAGATCGAAATGCTGTTTCATCCATCTTAATAGTTAACTCTTTTTTGAAGCGTGCCCCATCTCGTGTTGCTTTCTCATCAGTGATTTGTGCAAATGCTCCGAATTGATCAATAATCTGTCCGATATGCCCCGAAAATATCTCATCCGATTCGTTCACTTGAATTCCAAGAAGGCGATTCATCGCACTCAATACGGCATTTTTTTTTGCATTCTCGAAAGCGATGGTCTGGACTGTTGTGACATCCCCCTCGATAATAGCATCCCCTTTGCCGATAATCGTTTGATTGAAATTTGCGGCGCATATCCATGATGGCGTAAGTAAAATACTACATGTTAGTATGTTTAACAGCTTGAATAATTTCATGTTATTCCCTTAAAATTAGTAGTAATCTATATTTGAGGGGAGTTTCTCCCCCTTATTTTATTAAAGACCCATCTGTTTTGTATTAACATCAATTGGCGTAGTCGGTAAAGAAATGTCGGCATTTTTTGCTAGCGTTGTTAACCCAGACCCTAAGCTGCCTAAAGTAGTCAACTGATTTGGTACAGAAGTAACAATATCTTTGAGTTTAGGTAAGTCTCCTACAAACTGCATGGCAGCAGATGGATTTGAAGAGATAGCCGAAACAAGATTTTTAGATTGTTCTAATGCAACCTTATCTTTAAATGCGGCAAGGAGAACATTAAAAGTAGCAGCACTCACTTTTTTCTTTTGTTCACTTGAGAGTTTTTTTGCTTTCTCTGCGGCATCTTTACTACTGGAAGCTTTATCTGCTGTAGCTAAGGTTGACTCATTGAGTTTTTTAGTACGGGCATCTTTTTCTGCACCATCAGGCATACTATTAATCGTCTTTTGTTCTGTTTCAATGAAGTCAATATCTTTTTTATCCCCAAGTGCCATGGCAATAACTTTAGCTGAATCATTAAGTGATTTTTCAGCGCTTTGAAACATCGAAATAACACCCGAAACATCATTTGCCGACACAGCTGCTGCTGCTGCACTTGCACTTCCTGACAGAGCGCTACCAAGACCTCCCAACATTCCTGCGTTAGCAGTCCCTATTAGCAAAGCTGATGTAATTAATACTCTTTTTAGCATACAAATTCTCCAAAACAATATATATTACCTATGGGTAATTATCCATAGGCGATTGTCTTCATCATACTAACCTAATAAAATTAAACAAAAACTTAAGGTTTTTGACATTGGATATGATGTGAGCCCAATTTTTGAATTACCTAGCATTGCAAGCAATCAAGAAATCGAACAATTTTTAAAAAAGATTGCCACTAATGTTAAACGGATTAGAATGGAAAAAGGTGTTAGCCAGTTCGATCTGGCTCTCACTATAGGGCAAAGAGGATCAGGATTTATTGCTAATGCCGAGAATAATGCGAATAGAAAACGCTTTAATCTAGAACATTTATATAAAATTGCCAAAGCCCTTGATGTAGATGTTCAAGATTTTTTAGCAGAAATATAAAAATTAACGTTAGTTAAAAATCATCAAAAGAAGCAAAAATAATATGTATAAAATAATTCGCCTTATGCTAATATAGTGCCATGACAAAAGAACAAATTATCGATTATCTCAAAAGCAGTAAAGATCGTCTAAACACACAATATGGTGTTACGGCAATTACCCTTTTTGGCAGTTACGCCAAAGGTGGAGCAACGGATAAAAGTGATATTGACATTGCGGTGCAAACACCCTTAAGCGACTATTTTTTACTTTATGATTTGAAAGAAAATCTCGAAAAAGCCCTCCACACAAAAGTTGATTTGATTCGACTCCGAGAACACATGAACCCCTTTTTAAAACGTCGTATTTTAGAAGAAGGTATTTATGTCTGATACCCCACTTATACTCGAAATTCTTGAACAGATTATAGATGCTATCGAAATCGTCAAAAAACGGTGCAAATATGCCAAATCGGTCGATGATTTCATCGTTACTGAAGAAGGGCAAGAGAAACTTGACGGAATCTGTATGAAACTCATCGCCGTTGGTGAAAGCCTCAAAAATATTGATAAAATAACCGATGAAAAACTTTTAACCCGTTACTCAGCGATTGAATGGAAAAAAATCAAAGGAATTCGAGATTTTATCAGCCACCATTATTTCGATCTTGATGCCGAAGTAATATACGGAATCTGCACCGACCATATCAATGATTTGCTCCTAACACTCAAACAAATTCGAAGTGATTTATTGCCCTCAACACTCACAAGCTCCTATCCGCTATAATTCGCACAAGTATCCTCCCCAAGGAATAAACATTTATGGCATTAATCGATCTACTCGGTGTTAGCAAACACTACGAAGCGCAAAAAATTTTGGAAAACATCAACTTTCATATCGATGAGGGGGAACGTGTTGTTATCGTTGGTAAAAACGGCAGCGGTAAATCAACCTTGATGAAAATCGTCAACGGCTCTCTCGATGCCGATGAGGGGGAACGGATTACTCGCCAAGGTATTGAGATAAAAATGCTCTCCCAAGTCCCGAAATTTGACCCTTCTCACACCGTTCGTGAGGCAGTTGAAGCTGGATTGGGAGAGCTACGAACCTCCAAAGTCCGTTTTGATGAGATTTCTGTCCTTCTCGCAACCGAATTTGAAAATACTTCCCTATTAGATGAGCAAGCACGTCTCAGTAATTTCCTCGATCATCATAATGCTTGGAATTTGGACGATAAAATACAGCGGATTATGCATCACTTTATGCTCACCGAATATGAAGACAAAAATGTTGATTTACTCAGCGGTGGGGAACAACGCCGTGTTGCTCTTGCATCACTGCTGCTTCTCAAGCCCGACATACTCCTGCTAGATGAGCCCACCAATCACCTCGACGTTTACATGGTCGAATTTCTCGAAGAACTGATTTTAAAAGAAAAATTTACCCTCCTTTTTATCTCCCATGACCGTTATTTTATCGATCAAATCGCGACTAAAACCATCGAAGTCGAAGATTGTTCTCTGCGTGAATTCACAGGCGGTTACAGCAACTATCTCGTCCAAAAACAAGAGCTGTTACGTACCATGGCGCAACAGCACGACAATCTGCTCAAACTACTCAAAACTGAAAACGAGTGGCTTTCACGCGGAGTCAAAGCACGTCTGAAACGTAACGAAGGACGAAAACAGCGGGTATTGGCTTTACGCGAAGATGCCAAAAATAACCCCAGTAAAATCCATAAAATGCGTCTGGAACTGGAACGTGAAGCCAAACACTTTAATCGTGGAGAAGGGGTGAATCGTCAAAAAATGCTCTTTGAATTGGAGCATTTGGGTCTGACGCTAGGGGATAAACTCCTCATCAAAGATTTCTCAACGCGGATTTTACAAAAAGATGTCATCGCCGTCGTAGGCCCTAACGGAAGCGGAAAATCTACCCTTCTTAAAGCTCTGCTTGGGCGACTTAAACCCACAAGCGGAGTTATCAAGCAAGGGGAACTGACGATTGGTTATTTCGATCAACACCGCGAAATGCTCGATGATTCGCTCAACCTCATCGAAACATTTTGTCCACATGGCGGTGATCGCGTCGATGCACAGGGAACCGATTATCACGTCTATGGCTATCTCAAAAACTTCCTCTTTCCCAGAGAATTTTTGGATAAAAAAATAGGGACACTCAGCGGTGGAGAAAAAAATCGTGTCGCCCTTGCCCTCCTCTTTACCAAAAAAGTGGATATTCTCATCCTCGACGAACCTACCAATGATCTCGATATTCCCACCATCAACATCCTAGAAGAGAAACTCCAAAACTTCACTGGAGCCGTCATCTTGGTCAGTCACGACCGTTATTTCGTTGATAAAATCGCCAAAAAGCTTTTCATCTTCAAAGGCGATGGATCTATCGAAGAGAGCTTCAAACCTTACAGTGAATATCTCGACGATGAAAAAGAGTTCAATGAAATGGACGCGATGGCATTAGAGTTTGCAAAACCCTTAAACCAAACCATCCTCCAAGATAAACCAAAAGCACTCAAACTCACCTACAATGAAACCCGTGCACTGGAGACCCTGCCAAAAGAGATTGAGCTAATCGAAGCTAAAATAGATGAACTTAACGCGTGTTTAGCAAATCCAAAATGTTACGAAGAAAAAGGGATTAAGACGTTAGCCGATGAACTCGAAAAAGCAAAAGCGCTGTACGAAGAAAAAGTAGATGAACTCCTCACCATAGAGGAGAAAGCCGAAGAAATTGAAGCGCTTAAAAATCCACCACTTTAGAAAGAGTCGTCACCTCTTTGATAACACTCACTACTTCCAAGTGTGCCGGATGAACGGCGTATTCATTTAGCCCCGCTTGATCCTCAAAGCTCGAGATGAGGACTAAATCAAATGAACGTTCACTTTGACTAATGTCAATCCCAACTTCCATACTTTTAAGCACACCTATCTTCGCAGGAAGTGCTTCAAGCATCGTTTTAACATGGGCTAAATTAGCCTCTTTATTTTCCTCTTTAAATTGAAACATGACGACGTGTACTAGCATATAAAATCCTTTTATGTATTGTATTCGTCATCCTCTGGCTTGACCCTGGGATCCAGCTGGATTCACCCAAGGGCACTTCGCCCGCCTTCGCGGGAATGACAAATCATTATCTCTCTATCAAATCTTTTAAACTTTGCTTCGGAGATTTTCCCTCTAAAATCGCATACACTTCCGCAGCAATCGGGAGATAAATTGCTCTGGCTTGCGCAATTTCATGAAGTGCGTATGCGGTTCCAATCCCCTCACTTACTTCACCGATTTCACTGCATATTGCTTCTTTGTTCTTTCCTTGAGCCAACCCAAGCCCTACACGGTAGTTTCGTGACATCGACGAACTGGCTGTCAAAAATAGATCTCCCGCCCCGCTAAGACCCAAAAACGTCTCATCCTGCGCCCCGTAAACTTGTCCAAAGCGCTGCATCTCCACCAGACCTCTGGATATGAGCGAAGCCGCTGCATTATGCCCAAGACCTAGCCCTTCACAAATCCCTGCAGCGATGGCAATGACATTTTTATACGCACCTGCGATCTCTGCACCCATCACATCATCACTGATATAAGTACGAATAAACTTTGGGAACAATGCCGCAAATTCATTTGCTGTATCTACTGAGGAAGAGTTAATAACCAATGCAGTAGGTAATGAGAGAATCACTTCACTGGCGAACGAGGGGCCCGAGAGAAAACTGAGATTTTCTTCGGGAATATACTGTGCATAAATCTCATTTAAAAATCTTCCCGATGAGGCTTCAATCCCTTTTGCCGCAACCAATACTTTTTGTCCACGGTAGATAAAATTTTCCTCAAGCCACTGTGCAACTTGCTGTGCGGGAACGGTTATGATGAGATATTCGCACTCTAAGACTTCGGCTAAAGATTTAAAATTGTCCCACTCTCTAGGGGTACGTGAGGTAATAATAACGTTGTTCTTCTCACTTAGTGCAAAGGCAAGAGCTTCGCCCCATTTTCCAGCACCGATAACCCCTACTTTCATAATCTCACCCCATTATTCCATTGCTTTATGACATTTAACTTTTCGGCATACCCCATAAAGACCAAAATATCCCCTGCGTCAATATGGTGGTTATGCCCCTTGGAAGCGAAACTAAATGTAGTCCCCATCTCCTGATCGACAATCGCCAATAAAATAAGATCAAAATCGCGCTTAAAATGGAGATCATGCAAATACTGACCGTTGAGAGGGGAAGCGTCCCCCACCTCAATTTCCATAATGCTCAAGAGACTGTCTTCATACAGCACATCATGCAATACTTGCGTCATAATCGGTTTAGTAAGAATATCATTGATAACATTCGCGGCAATTTGTAAAATAGGCATCACCTTGTCAGCACCAGCACTCTTCATCTTCATCATGCTCTCATTATCTTGCGCCAGAGCAATAATAAAGAGCTTATCAAACGTTGCACGAAGAGAAATCGTCAAGAAAACATTTTCCGCATCATCGGTAAGAGCACAAAATACGATTAACCCCTCCACATCAAACTGCGATTCAATCGATTGCCAATCATCACTCAGATCAAACCGATCTGCTGTAATTCCATCCTCTTGTGCCTCTAAAAGTTCTGCTTCATCAATGACAAATACGCCGACGTTTTCATACACATCACGGATCTGCTTTACAATCTGTTTGGAGTATTCATTGTATCCGAAAATGGCAGCACAGCGTGGTTTCATACTTTTCCTCTGCGGTGAAGTTTTGTTCTAAATTCATCAATCAAACCTCTATTAGCAATAACGATCGCTACATCACCGGGTTCAATGTTCATATCAGGATGGGGATTAAAATGAAATACCTTGAATTGAGTGCTGTAAATACCCAAAACACTAAATCGCTGATAAAAGAGAGGATCTTCCAAAAGAGTGTAAAAACGATCTTTTATATTCGAATCGAGTATGATCTCATCAACAATCGTGGAAGTTTCCTCCGAACGAAGCGCATGAATAACCTCAAATGCAACCGGTTGACGGGCAATTATCTTACTCATCATCCCTACGAGTTCATGCGTATTAACAATATGATCCATCCCTGCAAGGAAAAGTTTTTTACGATTCGCAGGATGATGTAAAATGGAATAGAGTGTAATATTTTTGGTCAGTTCTCGTATCGTTAATGCCGTATAAATATTGGCAACATCGCTATCATGCAATAACATAACAGCCTCAACTTGATGCTCAAAATCAAATTTTAAATGACTGTAGGTATGCAATGATCCCGAATCATAACTTAACACCAATAAGCCATTATGTCTCGCTTGTTGCACTTTTTTGGGATCTTTTTCAAGAACAACAATCGGAATATGGCGTTTGTGAAGCTTTCGTATTACCTCATGCGCCAATGGAGAAAATCCGCACACAAGATACATACGATCCAATGCATTAACACTGTCAATCATCTTCTCCTCTTTGATCTCATCGAGCTTTTCAGTAAAGGCTGAAACGATAATCGAGGTTGCAAATGAGATAACCGCAATACCGGAGACGATAATCATCATCGCCACAACACGTCCTCCATGAGTAACAGGAACAAGATCACCATACCCCACGGTAAATATAGTCACTACAGACCAATAGACAGCATCAAACAACGTAGTGATACGCGACTCAGGATTATTGGCTTCCATTACGTATATCAGTACTGATGAGACCATAATCATAATCATCGTAAAAACAACTAGGGTAAGAAGTTCAAACTTTTTAGAGGCAAGAATAGAGATGAGACGCCGCAAGCTTTTGGCATAGCGGAAGAGTTTTAAAACGCGAAAAAGGATAAAGATACGTAATAATCGAAATTCATGGAAAAACGGCATAATGGCCAGTAAATCAATGATTGCAGTTGGGGAGAAGACATACTCCATCTTTTGAAAAAAAATGGTTCTCAGTGCTCCCGACAGTGAAAAAGGGCGATGCAAGAAAAGATCACTTTCGTATTGCTCGATAATTGTTTTGGAACTATTGCTGTGCAACCAAAAACGAAGAACGTACTCGATAAAAAAGATCAATGAAATAACATAGTTATTAAAAATCAACCATCCATGAGGGAGCTCATGCTTAACGGAGCGAATCAAAATATAAACACTCAAAAAGATGAGCCCAATCATAAAGATGTCAAAATACTTTTTATGCTGATAATGGCTATTTTCGAGAAGATTATAAAAGAAGATTTTGGTTCGCTGATACGGGTGGTAGGTATGGAGAAAAAAAGCGAAATTAACGACCCACCTACTTAGCATTACAATCTCTACTGTGCTAATTTTGCGACTAAAAGATCATTGAGGGTTTGGGGATTTGCCGAACCTTTAGAGGCTTTCATCGCTTGACCCACAAAAAAGCCAAATAGCTTATCTTTACCCGATTTGTATTCTGCCAGTTTTTCAGGATTCGCATTGAGAACTTCATCAATAAGCGCTTCCAGTGCCCCCGTATCGCTCACTTGCTTCAACCCTAATTTTTCAATCACTCCATCAATATCATCTGTCTCATTCTCAAGCAAATAATCTAAAATTTCTTTACCCGCTTTACCGCTAATGATATTTTCTTCGATACGCTTAACCAGTCCACCAAGCGTTTGTGCAGTGATCGCCGACTCATGCGCACCCATTCCACCTTTGAGTCGCCCTTGAAGCTCGACAGTAAGCCATGTTACACCGTTTTTAGCGGTAATACCGCACGTCAGCATCGATTCAAAATAATGGGCGGTCTCAAGATCAGCCGTAATAACTGCCGCATCGTATTCTCGAAGTCCATACTCTCTGACAAGCCGCTCTTTTTTTGCATCAGGGAGTTCAGGTATGGCAATAACTTCCGCGTACATCGCATCATCAACAACCACTTTGAGCAAATCAGGCTCAGGAAAATAGCGATAATCTGCCGCTTCTTCTTTACCGCGCATCGAACGGGTTTCTTGTTTGGCTTGGTCAAAAAGGCGAGTCTCTTGAACAATCTCGCTTTCATACACACCATCTTCCCATGCCTCACGTTGACGCGCAACTTCGAGTTCAATCGCCTTTTGGATAAAACGGAAACTGTTGATATTTTTAATCTCAACACGGGTATAGAGTTTCTCCTCCCCACGAGGACGAATAGAGACATTGACATCAACGCGAAATGACCCCTCTTGCATATTGGCATCGGATATATCCAAATAACGGACAATAGAGTGGAGCTTTTTCAGATACAAAATCGCCTCATCCCCGGAACGCATATCAGGCTCGGATACAATTTCTAGCAACGGTGTTCCGGCACGGTTCAAATCCACTTTAGAGATAGCCCCCTCATGGATATTTTTTCCCGCATCCGCTTCGATGTGAGCACGGTTGATACGGATTGTTTTATGACTGCCATCTTCAAAATCGATAACTAAATTACCATGTTCAACGATTGGAGTATAAAGCTGTGTGATTTGATACGCGCTAGGGCTGTCAGGATAAAAATAGCTCTTACGGTCGAAAAAAGAGGTACGATTAATAGTCGCCCCCACCGCTGTACCAAACATCCCCGACTTACGTACTGCTTCTTTATTAAGTACCGGTAATGCCCCGGGAAGCGCTAAACACGTCGGACAAGTATTGGTATTTTGTTCGTGATTAAAACTCGTTGGACATGAGCAAAAAAGTTTAGACTGTGTATTGAGCTGGACGTGAACTTCCAAACCGATAATGGTTTCAAACATAATGATTAATTCCTTGATTTATGTAAAATAGCGGATAGAGGCAAACCCGTAAGCTCCAGCCTCTTGCACCGCATGTATTTGCTCTTGGGTCGTAATCCCACCCAACGCAAAAATAGGTACTCTTATTTTATCCACTATTTCTTTTAAATCCTCTAAACCCTTGGGCTCACCCTTGTTTGGCGAAGCAAAAATCGGGCTATAAGTGATAGCATCTGCCCCTAACTCTTGAGCCTTTAATGCTTCTTCCTGCGTATGGGTACTGATGATAACATACAACCCTAAAGCTTTTGCCAGAGGGATTGCATCAAACTGTGTCGAGGTAAGATGTACTCCATCGGCTTTTAAGGCATCTGCAAGCGTATAGTTACCGTGCAGTAACACATGAAGCACACCGTATTTACGACACACTTCTACAAATGTTTGTGCAAGAGTTGGATAATTAGAAGTTTGCTTATCTCGAAAAAGAGCCAGATCGGGTATCTTTTTTAAAAACACGGTGCTCAACGACGATTCAAGAGAATCAGCACTGCTGCCGTAAAATGAGGGATCGGTGATAAGGTAGTATTTCACTCTAAAGGAGGAGACTCAGTAGTTATTAGAGTATTGCGTATCTCTTCAAGAAGTACGGTTTGCTTGAGTGTTTCATCATAACGATCACGAGAGAGCGAAAGATTTTCGAGTATTACAATAATGAGTAATGCAACAAACAAAAAGAGAAAGGTAAAAAGAAGAGCGGTCACAAAACCTAAAAAAACGAAGGATTGAAACGTCACCCATGTCCCAATAATAGCAAATGCCCAAGAGGCACCGCCAAGAAAGCTCAAAAGAGCATCATGAGTAGTACGCTTCATAGGGTCTTAGTGATCGTCGCTAAGAAGTACAGCACCGCCAAGGTACACGTAAGTGAGCATCATGAAAATGAACGCTTGTAAGAATGCCATAAAGGTCAACAAGGCAAAAGGGATCATCGGCAATAACCAAGGAGCCAACATCAAGATGACCATCAAAAACATATCATCACCCTTGACGTTACCGAATAATCGGAAACTAAGTGAAATGATACGAGAGATATGCGATACGATTTCGATTGGGAACATCAACCATGCCAACCACCATACAGGACCCATAAAGTGCTTGAAGTACGTGATAAGTCCATTACGACGGATACCTTCGAAGTTATAGTACGTAAAAACAACCAATGCTAATGCAAGGGTGAAATCCAAAAATGCACTCGGTGCTTCAAATCCTGGAATGACACCGATAACGTTTGCAATACCGACGAAAAGACCGATTGTTGCAACAAGAGGAAGGTAACGACGTGCTTCTACCTTACCCATAACATCAGCGCCCATTGCCAACACTCCGCCCAAATACGCTTCCATAACGTTTTGACATCCTGTTGGAACGAGACGCATATTGGTTGTAGCCATTTTCGCAATGAGAAGAACGATAGCCGCTGCAAGAAGCATGTGTGTAAGATAAACGAAAGAATGCTCGTGGCTCAAAAGCCCGAAGAAAGTAAACAACTCGCCCATTTGGTGTGTCCCTTTGGTTGGTATTAATGAGCGAATTTTACCGCTTTTGAGATTAAATTCCTATAAACTCATCTGATTTTTGCGTAAAATTTGACAAAACTGATAAAAAGCAAGGTAAAAAAAGAGAATAGAACTCATTTAGCTGCAGTGAAATAAAGGAGTCCCCATGACAAACGCTGGGGACAAAGGAGAATTATTTGGGACTGGAACCAAAAGTAGTGTAGATATAGTCAGCCATTTTTTCATCACTAAATTTACCTTCACGCTCTTCGATATGCTTGAGATTTTTCTGCATTACCGAATGATAGGACTTACTATCAAAATCTTTGCTTCTCAAGTCCTTCAATTTATACACTAAATCCTCTTTACTCATAGTACTCAACGGAGGACCGTAAATGTTTACCTTTTCCTGCGATGCCATACCTCGGGCAGCTGCTTCCTCTGCACTTGTTCCCGATTGTTCTTTAAGTTTTGGCACTCCATTTGCTTTGACACCATGACAGTTCGCACATCGAGTTTTATAGATATCACTTACCTTTTCTGTTGTTTTAGCAGCGCAGTAACCAGACGCTATTAAAGACGCAAGACCGATTATCAGTAATCCACCTATTTTCATTTCAAACTCCTTACTTCAAATATGGTAAATGATAGCACGTTTTAGATTTAAAAAAGTCTTATACTTTGTTCAATAATTTTATAAACTGAGATGTACCAGCTCTCTTTTTGCATTTAAAATATCATCATTAATCGCTTTTTTGAGTAATTCGAGTGATTCAAACTTCTGATTTTTGCGTAAAAATTTGACAAAACTAATCGATGCCTTCGTACATAAACCAATCGTTTCGCCTAAAATATGGCTCTCAATGGCATAACTGCCATCCGTAGTTACTCTGTGACCGATAAAAACAACCGAAGGATGAAAATGCTCTTCTTCATCAAGTCTGACCAATGCCGCATATACCCCCTCGTAGGGAAGTAAAAACCCGCTGCATTCAAGATTAATGGTCGGAACAAGATCGGTTTTACCAATCCCCTGCCCTTTGATGACCGAACCCTTAATCTGATAGTTATGCCCTAAAAAACGGTTTGCTCCGCTCATATCACCAATCTGAATTTTGGCACGGATTTTGTGCGAATGAACCGAATCGCCCTCGATACAAACCTGCTGAACCACTTTGACTTCACCACCAAACAACTCACCCAAATTAGCATGAGAATAACGACGGTTTTTTCCGAAATGAAAATCATACCCCACTACAATTTTTTTCAAATGGGGAAACCGCTCTTGAAGCATGGTGACAAATTCTTCCCCTTCTAAATGGCGAATATCTTCCAGTGAATAATAGACAATCGGGTAATGGGTATAGTGCTCGCGCTCACGTGCAGGGGTGAGATTGGCATATCCCGTCTCGATAACCACAATCGCACCATGATCTCCCAATTCACCAAAAAGAGACTGATGACCGATATGCATCCCATCAAAACCGCCAATGGCGATAGAGTCAACCTTTGATAAACCCATAACACGTCTCCTGATTTCCCTCTTTACCCGCTATATGTGCCACTTCTTTCGCCACAAATTTCCATCCTATCAAAGCACAGGCATCCTCAAACCGGATCATTGCTTTTCCGATTGCACTGTTATCTTTTACCACTCCATTTTTATCGCGCTTGACTTCGCGTCCTACTTGAAACTGAGGTTTAAACAAAACGACAATATAGTTGGATGCCAATTCATTGATGGATTCTAAAATCAATTCCAACGGAATAAACGCCACATCGCACGTTACAATGTCATAGGTTTTTTCTCTCGAAAAATGTCGAATATCAGTATTTTCATGGACATTAACGCGTGAATCACTTCGTAAACAAGAATGCAACTGCTCACTTCCCACATCCACACACGTAACACTTTGCACACCCTCTTCCAAAAGTATTTGAGTAAATCCCCCCGTACTGGAACCTATATCAAGCGCATTAAGCCCTGATAAATTCCACTGTGTAAAAGGTAAAAAGCCTTTGAGTTTAATCGCTGCACGACTGACGTATTGCGCAACATCCGAAAGCTCTACTTTCATCGTTTCATCGGCTTCATACGATACTTTATCAATAATTTTTCCATCCACACTCACGGCATGTTCTTTTATCAACTGTTGCGCTTTGTTGCGACTTTCCACTAAGCCTAGTTCTACCAAATAACTATCAAGTCGCATATTCATCCATTCTAATCTAATGCGTTATGGTGACATAACTTTGTTTAGGATACCATTGCGCCAAAGTTTTAGGGTAAGGATTTGTATGCAACCGATTCATGTCGCAATCATTGGTGGAGGGTATGGCGGCATACGAGCGATGGAGCATCTTTCCAAATCGTCCCATATTCATGTCACCCTCATCGATCAAAATGCCTACCATTATATGCAAGCCGAAGTCTACGATTTTATCGCGAACAAAGTTGATATGTCACACATTATGATTGATCTCCCCTCACTCTGTAAAAGTTTCGGTTTGGTACGTTTCGTTTGTGAAGAGGTACTCACCATCGAACCCGACACCAAAGAAATTGTTACCCCAACGCAAAAAATATCCTACGATTACCTCATCATCGCCACTGGAAGCCGTACCTATTTTCCAGCTTTTATCCCCGGATTGCGTGAATATACCCATGGAGTCAAAAGTATCCCTAGCGCACTGGATTTTAAACAGCAATTTGAACGGGCACTTTTGGATCGCATTGAAGCACAAAAACAGGGATGTGATGTCAAACCATTTAACATTGTCATCGGTGGTGCGGGACTCTCTGGCGTGGAAATTACCGCAGAAATGGCAGCGTATGCCAACCGATTTTACCAAAATGGAAACTTCGGATGTCGTGGTGTTGATGTTTATCTCATCGATGCGTATGAGACGATATTATTTGGGATGGATCCATTTTTGATTCAAAGCTCTCATGAACGTCTCGTAAAACTCGGAGTTCATGTTTGGCATAACAATCGAATCAGCGAAGTGCGTGAACACTCCATTCTCCTCGACAATGGGAAACTGCTCGATTTTGAATTTATGATTTTTACGGGAGGGGTGTGCGCTTCAACATTGACGGAGAAACTTGGGTTTAATATCAATGCCAAAGGTCATCTCAATGTGTTAAATAACCTTTCGATTGAAAACTATCCCAACATCTTTGCGATCGGTGATGTTGCCAATCTTACCGATGAAAATGGCAAACCTCTCCCTCCTACCGCACAGCTTGCAGAGCGAAGTGCCGAACACGTGGTACGAAATATCGCTTTAAGAGAGAAAAATAAACCGTATAAAAATTTTAGTTTTACCAATCAAGGGGTGATGATTGCCCTAGGCGGTGAGTATGGAGCAGGTCTTCTACCCGGAGGGATTAAGGTAAAAGGGTATCTAGCCTATTTAATCAAAAAGGCTATTTTTTGGCTCTACACTTCCCCCTTGCGAAGACGTAGCAGTATCGGAAAGCGTCGTTAAGACACGAAATTCACTTTCGGTCAATAACGCAACTCCCAACTCAACCGCTTTATCGTATTTACTCCCCGCATCTTCACCATAAATGACAAAGTCTGTCTTTTTAGAGACAGCTGAGGCGACTTTTGCCCCTAATTCTTCGAGCATCACTTTGATAATATCTCTTGAAACGCTCATCGAGCCCGTAACAACAACGGTTTTATCTTTAAAAGGATTTGCAACGGCTATTTTTTTAACAGGCTCTACGGGGGTTAAAATACGACGAAGGGTTTCAATTTTCATTTGATTGACACGAACGAATTCGAGGATGGATTCCACCATCTCTCCCCCAAATCCATCAAGTGCCAAAATCTCTTCCCCTGAAGCTGTATCAAAAGCCGTTCCAAATGCTCCACACAATGCTTTAGAAGCAACCTCACCGATATGTTCGATTCCTAACGCATTAATAAAACGCCAACAATCACACCCTTTGACCGCATGAATAGCATCGATAAGATTACGGCTCTTTTTCTCCTTGAACCCTTCCAAAGAAAGGAGCTGTTCCATCGTGAGACTAAAAAGATCACTGACTTCTTTAACCAGTCCTGATTGGTGGAGAGCTTCAACGATTTTATCCCCTAAACCGTCGATGTTGAGGCACGCTTTGGAGGCGAAATAGATAATGGAATTGACTACTCGCGCTTCGCAATCCAAATTTTGACACTTAATCAATGCCCCCTCATCCAACAGTTCACTGTTACAAACGGGACAATGAGACGGTCTAGGAATAACTTTTTCGCTTCCATCACGTTCACTTGCAATAACTTTGACAATTTTAGGGATAACATCACCGCTACGCAAAATTATGACCTTATCCCCGATACGAATATCTTTGCGCTCAATCTCATCGAAATTATGAAGCGTTGAGCGCTCGACCACAACTCCCTCGATGGAAACAGGTTCTACAATGGCAACGGGTGTCACAACACCGCTACGCCCTACTTGCAAAATCACTTCACGCAAACGTGTGAGCTTTTCGATTGCGGGAAATTTATACGCTGCCGCCCAACGAGGATTTTTAACCGTATAACCCAACTCATCTTGTACCGCAATCGCATCAACTTTAATCACCATTCCATCGAGGAGCATCGCAAAATTATCACGCTCAATGCGCATCTCATGGTAAAACGCTTCAATCTGTTCAGCAGTTTCACATAGATGAGTCATGTGAGGATTGCGAAAACCCAATGCATAGACCCACTCCATCCGCTCACTTAAATTTTTAATCTCTAATGAATTCGCTCCAATGCCATACGGCATAAACACAAGACGACGAGACGCGGTGATACGAGTATCAAGCTGTCGCAGACTCCCCGCCGCCGCATTGCGAGGATTGGCAAAAAGAGATTCTCCATTTTTTAGCCGTTCTTCATTAATTTTTTCAAAATCCTCTTTGAAAATGACCACTTCACCCCGAATTTCAATCCGTTCTTGATAGTCAATAGTAAGGGGGATACTCTGAATCGTCTTAGCGTTTTGAGTAACTTCCTCCCCCTCAACACCATCACCACGAGTGATTGCCTGAGCAAGGACTCCGTTATCATAGATAAGATTCAAACTCGCCCCATCAAACTTCGGCTCACAGTAAAATTGCACCTCACCATAGCCTTTAGTAATTCGATTTACCCACGTATCAAGTTCCTCACGATTAAAAAGATCTTCGAGACTCCACATACGACTTAGATGCTGTGCTTTGTCAAACTTATCCTGCGGTACATCACCTACCCGCTGTGTCGGAGAATCAAAGATAATATCAGATGGATTTGCCTGCTCATACGCCACCACTGCATGATAGAGAATATCGTACTCTTCATCGGTCGTGATGGGATCATCGAGGACATAATAGTGATAAGAATATTTTTTGAGTTGTTCTACGGCGGTTTTGTATTCGGTTTGGGTCATTGTTTATTTTCCATTTCTAAAAGCAATCTATCAAAATCAGATACAAAGTTGCTATCTTGTATCACTCGATATTTTTCATATTCACTTTCAGCTTTTAGCTTCGCTTCAAGAGCTGATATTTTGCCATTATCTAGCAAAATTGGATAATTTGAAAGTTCTAAAAACTTATCCAAAAATACAATCCAATCTTTCATATTCATCACAATGCCACGAATTGCTCTATTTTCTGCCAAATCAAGATAAGCCGACACGATTCGCTCAAGCTGTTTTAGATGCTCCTCTTCGAGATAGTTTTTGGCAATCACTACATCAGATTTGAGTATCTTTCCATGTGGTGAGTTCTTCCAAGTTTTTAGTCCCATATAGATTTTGTTTACATCGGCTTCTTTGTAAATAATCTCTGCGGCTGTCCTACCGCTTATTGCCCAATGAAGTTTATTTTGAACGGTTGCAAAGAAATCTTTTGTCGTTTGTGAGATTTTGTCATAATCAGCTGAAAGTGCATAAATATCGGTGATTTTTTGATAAAATCTTCGCTCACTAAGACGAATCTCTCGTACTCGCTCCAACATCTCATCGAAATAATCTTGCCCAAAATGCTTAATTTGCTTAAGCCTCTCATCATCCATCACAAAACCTTTGATGATATACTCGTGCAAAATTTCTGTAGCCCATTTTCTAAACTCTGTGGCTCGGTGAGAATTGACACGATACCCTACGGCTGTAATGGCTTTTAGATTGTAGTATTTTGTGATGTAATTTTTACCATCCGATGCAGTTGTTTCCAAATTGGAAATAACTGCACTTTCTATCAGTTCATTGGTCTGAAAAACATTCTTTAAATGTTTAGAGATAGCTGGCACATTTACTTCAAAAAGCTCTGCCATCTTTTTTTGAGTTAGCCATAATGTCTCATTTTGAAAAAATACATCGATATTAACTTTGCCTGTATCGGTTTGAAAGATTACAAAGTTTGAAAATTTTTGCAGTTGATTGTTATTTATCATCTTAGCTCCTCATCCGTTGTAATAGAGTCATCATTTTTTGAGTTGTTCTACGGCGGTTTTATAATCGGTCACCAAATTTAGATACGACCTTCCCCCTTCTTCTTCTCCATATCCATGATGAAATGGCATTTCTGTCTCTTCATGAAAGATAAAGCTAACCATCTGAGCGAGAATTAGCGCATTTGAAATTTGCTGATCCCAATGGATACCTGCTTTAAAATCAATTTTGACATCCAAAACAGCATCGGGATAACGTCGGAAAAATCGACTCATAATAGCTTCATAAATGATAGAATCATGCCAAAAAAGTTCCGTACCACTCTCATCATACAAAACATGATGAAGAACGTTAACTTCATCCTCATCGTCCATAAATTTTTCAGCTCTAGTAACTTTTTTCCAGTGGATCGGCAATATACTCATTTCATTTCCTGCAACCGCTTCAATGCCGTTTTATACACCGTCATATCATCTCTCTCACCTATCGCCATATTGAAAGGGATATAAGAGTCTTTCGGAGTTAATTTACGCTCATAAAGCAACTCAGACAATCCAACACGCTCCGCCATATCAGCCAACCCTTTGATCCGCTCATATTCATCGATACTCAGCATTACCGCTTCTGGTCGATTGTTTTTCATCACGGCAATCTTTTCGACACTGTGTTGCGAGATCTTATTCAACGTTTGGCGAAGCGTTTTAAGGAGATCTGTTACTGACACCATCTCTTCACGGCTGTATGAAATCATAATTAATCCTTTATATAATTCTTTGAATAATTACACAACTATTTAAAAAATATACATCATTTTTTCTTTTTCGATTCTATCTTTTCGATTTCTACCCACAATTTTTTAGGATTATCAACAAGCGACTGTGCCATTTTAATATCATTTGGTGTGAGCCAATCAACCACTCGGCTTTGCATCTCTTTTCCTCTTTGATTACCATTTTTAGAGGCAAGTCCAAAAAGAGCATAGGCGAAAATATTGCTCTGCACCACTCCAATATCATTACCATATATCGCCCCAAGAGTAAATTGCGCTCCTGCATTATTCTGCTTTGCCGCTTCCATCAAAAGAAGTTGTCCTTTTTTATAGTCTCCGGCATTGTAAGCGCTCATCCCCTCTTCAAAATTACCTGCAAAAGAGAGAGTTATAAAAAATAATATAATCCAAAAAATACGCATTATCACTACAATCTCACAATCTTCGCCCCAAATCCACCCAAATGCTGTGGTGCATCGGTGAAACTTTTGACACTTGGATGGATTTTTAAAAACTCTTTAATGGCATACGAAAGTTTCCCCGTCCCGATACCATGATAGATAATCACTTCATCAAAACCTTGCAACAGGGCATCAGAGAGAAATTTATCGGCTCTCTCGCACGCCTCTTCACCGCGTAGTCCATGGAGGTCGAGTTTAAGACCGCTTTTTTGGTCAATTTGCGCCGTATGGGAAGGTTTGATTTTTTTAGGGAGATTACCGCTTGGTTTTAGCTCTGTAAGTTTGACCCGTAAACGCATCCCCTCGACCTCAATCATCGCGTCTTTAGCTCCGATACTCACGACAGTCCCACGTTGCGCACGGTATTTTACTGCTTGACCGACTTCGTATTTAATGGGCTCAGGCTCTGCAATCTTAGGAGCAGGATTTTTAGGAATCAGCGCTGTAGCTTTGTTTAACTGGCGATGAATGGCTGCCATATCCAGTCCTCGTGCGGCTTCTTTGGCTTCATTGATTGCCAAATCGTATTGGGCTCGTAAACGATTTTTTTCGCTATCAAGTTCTTGCCGTAAATTTTCACGCCCCTCTTTGAGCAACCGTTCCTGCTCTTTTAAACTATCCAGTCTCTCATCGACCTCTTTGTTTTTACGTTTTAAATCGCGCTCCATCTCACTTCCTCGCTCGATGAGAATATTAAGTTTTTCGTGATTTTCTCCGTAGACTTCTTTGGCTTTGGTGATGATGTTTGCATTGATTCCATACCGTAACGCCGTTTCAAACGCATAACTTTTACCGATTGTACCGTTTAAAAATTCGTACGTCGGAACACGTCGCTCTTCATCATAAATGGCGGCGAGAAGTTCCACATCATCCCTATCCGCCATCAATGCGGCAAGACGTTTATGGTGCGTTGTAACGATAATTTTCTGACCTCGCTTGATGAGTTCATCCAACACCACAGCAAACAGTGCCGCCGCCTCATCGCTATCAGTTCCCAACTCTATCTCATCCACACCGACCAACGCGTTTTTGTGCTCGAAAAGATGGCTAAACTGCACCATCCGTCCTGCAAACGTCGAAATGTCATTGCTCACGCTTTGCGGGTCATCGATTACCGCTTCAAGGCGTTTAAAACTACCTATTCGTGATTTATGAGGATTAAGCTTCATCGGAATGAGATATTTTGCCATCGCACACGCACTGAGGATCGATTTAAGAAGCATCGTTTTCCCCCCTGCATTAACTCCCGTAATCATGAGCAAGTTCCCTCGAAACTCGACGCTGATGGGCTTAGGTTTATGCAGCGCTGGATGGGCAAACTCATCCAAAACGATAGCATTATTATTTTGGGGCTTTACAATCGCATAATTGTGTGCACGGGCAAAAAGAACACGCGCTTGATAATGGTCAAACCGCTCAAATTCACGGTCAATAAATCCGATAAACGGCGTTAGGGGTGAGAGCTTTGTACTAAACTTTTTAGCATACGCATACAATGCGGCATCACGCTCTTGATTAACGTATCGAAGCTGTTCTTTGGAGCGCAAGATGCTATCAGGGGCAACATAGAAAAATCCCGCACCCGTACGTCCAATCACCGCACCTTTAAGAACATGGTTAAATCCTCCACGCACCAACAAACACTCTTCATCATTAATGTAGTGGATTTGGGTATCAACGAGGTAGGGGGAGAGTTTTTGGGTGAAAAAAAGACGTTTTATGGACTCTTGAATATCAGATTTAATAGCTTTTATCCGTTGCCCTAATCGAAAAAGCTCTTCATCTTTAGACTCGATAAAAAGTCCCGTTGCGTCAAAATAATCATCAATTTCAGTAAACGGTTGCGGAATTTCAATCGTCCCCATCCACTCACCGATGAGTCCTGTGTAGTTGTTATTGCGCATCGTTCTAAAATAGCGGACAATTTTAATCAACTCAAATATATCCTCAAAGCGTAAAACACCGTGTTTTTTGAGATGATTAATGCTCCCCTCAAACGGTACACTTTTAGGCGGTGCTTTAAATTCCAATAAATCAAGCGCTTCGATAAAGCGAAAATGACGCTCTTGATCTCCTCCGATAGCAATATTCTGCTCTCGTGAAAAAAACTGCTCTAAGGCTTTAAGATGAGGGAGTAAATCAAGCTTGCCGAAAAGCTCGGAGAGGCTTGCCGAAAGATGCTTCATTCACACTCACTGGCACTAAAAATCTGTTGCGTATACTGGGAATTTTCATTGCCGATAAAACTTTGTGTCCCGACACTGTAGGTAAAATCTTTATTATTAACTTTTACCTTATTGCAAACAAATGTTTCACCATTGGTAAATTTAAGTTCAATCGCTGCAACGTGCTTACTTTCTAACTCATTCATAATATTATACAAAATCGCATTGCCGACAATCATAGCCAGTATCAAGGAAACAATCCCTTTTTTGCGAAGTGTCAATGCAGTAAAATAATGCATCCAAATAAAAACAACAACGACAATTCCGAACCACAATAAGTAACCCATAACTTATTTAATCCCTCGTAACTGATAGGTCAAATCCCCTGCACCAAAACCGACGATTAAATCTTTATCATACGTTTTGAGAACCTCATCACCAATGATGACTTGAATGGTATCTCCCTCACGGTGAAGTTTATCGGCTAAAATAAGATTATAACGGCTAAATTCACCGGCAAAATCAATCTCACGATGTTCTTCACTCGCTGCCCAAACCGGAAGTATGACGAGTTCATCCACTCCCTCGAAACACTCTACAAACGCTTGAAGATTATCGACGGTACGAGAATATTTATGCGGCTGCCAAATAGCAACAACCTTCTCAAATCCTTTTAGTTCAGCATAAATTTTGAGTGATTGCATGGTGGCTTTGATCTCGGTGGGGTGGTGAGCATAATCATCCACGATAACACGGTCAGAGCCTTTGAAAATCACATCAAAACGCTTTTTAATCCCACGGAAATTGAGTAAATGGACACGAATAGAGGCAATACTCATACTCTGAGCCGCTGCCATAATCGCCAATGCTGCATCCATCGCGATATGTTCCCCAAATCCCCACACCTCGAACTCGCCAAACCCTTTGAGATGAAAACGGGTGTACGGTTCATCGTCGATTAACGTATAAGTGATATTCGTAATATCTTGACTTGGATAAAGACGCAAGGCTTCGCACGTCAATGTCGCCATAAACGGATCTTCCGCATTGATAACCCGTACACTTCCCATCTCGATAAAACGCTGATAGGCATGATGAAACTCATCAATATTGTAGTTGTAATACTCCATGTGTTCAGGTTCCGCATTGGTAACAATCGAACAATAGGGATTGGAGTTGAGAAAACTTCCATCGCTCTCATCGGCTTCAAACAACAATACATCCGTACTTCCATCAAAGCGAACATTTGAGCCAAATCCCTTAGACTCTGCCCCGATAATCGCACTACCATCCATAATCGCCGCCAAAATTGCCGTCGTCGTGCTTTTACCGTGCGCACCGCATACGGCATACACTTTTTTCTCATTGAGTATTCGTAATAACGCATCACGACGGTGCAATACATCAATCCCGCGACGCTTCGCTTCCACGACTTCTGAGTTCGTCGGTTTGATAATTGCTGAGTGGATGACCAACTCACAATCTTCAGGGATATTATGTGCATCATGCCCGATAAATACCGTAATCCCACGCTTGCGCAACAGCTCCGTGATATGGGTGTCTTTCATATCCGAACCGCTCACCTCATGACCGCTAAAACGCATGTATTTTGCTAATCCCGAAATACCAATTCCGCCGATACCGATGAAGTGAATTTTCATACTATTTCCTTTGTGAAAAAACTAATATAAAACTTTCCGCTCTCTTGAGTAGCATTCATATCCACATACTGCTCGATAAAATCATCAAACGGTATCTGCGCATCACACGCACTTCGATGAATTTTCATCGCTTCATTAAATGCTTCATCTTCACTCAATCCGCCGATCACTTCAAACAATGCACTAGCATCGGTGGCAGATCCCGCACTGTAATGCTCAACCGCGTACTCGTATAACGCTCGAAGCGTTGCAAAATCTTGTACCTCAGCCATATCAAGGCGTTCAAGGTTTTCAAGTGCATTCGTCAATCGCTCCAATGCCAAATCAAGAATATTCGCATAATAGGCCATCAGCGTATCGTCATCAAATGTCTCATGAGCCTGTGCTTCAAGAACATACAAGGATGCAATATCTCCCTCACTTTGTGCTTTATGAATTTTTGCTTTGAGTTCGTTCATGATAGTGCCTCCTTCAGGCGTTTAAGTGCTTCTATAGTTTTAACGGTCTCTTCAACCAATGCGATACGGATATAACCGATTCCGGGGTTTTCACCTGCTTTATTTTCACATGCCAAAAATTCTCCCGGCAAAACTTTGACGTTATAATCACGATAAAGCCGTTGGGTAAACTCCAGAGCATCACCGACTTTGAGCCAAACATAAAACGTTGCATCCGACGTCTCAATCCCTAAAATATCTTGCGCCGCTTTAAAGTTTTTGGCATACACATCACGTGCCACTTGAACATGTTCATCATCTCCCCACGCCATCGCAGCTGCGGCTTGAAGAGGCAATGGTGATGCACATCCCACGTAGGTGCGATATTGTGCATACCCTTTTAAAATCTCAGCATCGCCCGCGATAAATCCGCTTCGTAATCCCGGAGCAGAAGAGCGTTTGGAAATCGAGTTAATCACAAGAACATTTTTAAAGGACGTATTACCGACATAAATCGACGCTTCCAAAAGTGAAGGAATTTTTTCTGCCGTATAAATCTCGCTGTAGCACTCATCATTAATGAGGAGAAAATCATGCTTGAGAGCAAGCTTTACCCACTCCCCTAACTCTTCCAATGACAACACCGAAGCAGTAGGATTGTTCGGGAAATTCAAAATCACCAAATCACAGCCAGCCAGTTCGTCTTCATTAACCACAGGCTTAAAGCCGTTTTGCTCGGTCAAATTGAGGTGAATCACACGTGAACGTGACGCAATCGCCGCACCCTCATAAATCTGATAAAACGGATTCGTATACGCCATCACCGGTTCTTTTTTATCAAACAGATAATACTGCGGAAAATTAAAGAGTACTTCACGTGTCCCAAATGAACTGATTAATTCATTCACTTTAAGCTCCACACCAAAGCGACTCTTTACAAAGGCTCTCATGGAATCATTAAGATATGCTTCACCCGCAGTTTTTGGATAACGGCGCAACTCTTCAGAGTGCTTGCAAAGTGACTTTTGGATAAAGGCAGGGGTATCAAACTGCGGCTCACCAATGGTAAGCGCGATTGGTGAATAAGCCAGATTAGGGATAATCCCCTCCAGCAAGGTCGTTAGTTTTTCAAAAGGGTACGGTTCAAAGTGCAAAGGACGGTCTTTAATATGAGATAAATAGTCTCATATTATAGCGTTTTTTTACTTATCCTCTTTCCCGCTACTGATGGATTCAAATCGATTGAGAGTATACGCATCAATAATCATATAGCGTGATTTTGCCATTAAAGGCTCACTGGACTTAGCATGGCGATGATCGATTGAAAATCCCATTTCATATCCCGCTTCTTTTGCTTTTACTAGAAGATCTTCATCATAGATTCCAAACGGCCATGCCAAATACTTGATAGAATGACCCATTTTCTTCTCTAGGGTTGCTTTCGATTTGTAAAGCTGTGCATGAACCGATTTCTCATATTCCTCTTTAGAGAGGCTCTTTTTCTCTCGTTTAAAATTCGGATGCCAATAGGTATGAGACTCAACATGAAACAGTTTTGTCGCTTCCAATTCACGGAGCTGATCCCACGTCATGGCGTACTTGGCATTGGAAATGGCACTTGGATAGATAAAAAGGGTTACAGGGACTTTATATTTTTTAATAATCGGTGCCATATCGCTGTAAACACTTTTATGTCCATCATCTGCCGTAATAACAATCGACTTGGCAGGAATCGATGGTATTTCCCCTTTAATGTATTTAGCCGCTGTATCGAGAGGGATAACCGTATAGCCATGGCTCATAAGCCATCCAAGCTGTTCATCAAACGCTTTGGTCTTGATTGTCATTGAATCTTTGACCTCTTCACCGCAACGGTGATAACACAAAACAGGAACACTTTTATCGTGCGCAAAAGCAGTACCAAAAAATAAAGCCCATAAAAAGGCTACACGAAGTATGGAAATAGGGAATGTCATCAAATAATCTCTCTATGGTGTGGAATAAAAATAGGATTATAACCGAAATAAAACTCCATAAAATCCCAAGATCAGGGGTTTGTAAAAAAACATTACACATTTTCATCAAAACTCTTGACAAAGGTGGGGGTGAAAGTGGTATACTTCCGCCATATTTCTTAAGGAGTCTTACATGATGAAAATCGTTTCTGCTATGCTTTTAGCTGCTATGTTTATCGGGTGCAGCGAATCTGCAAAAACTGAGGCAGCACCTGCTGCAACTGAAGAAGTAGCACCTGCTGCTGAAGCTATGCCTGCTGATGCTGCTGCTGTTGAAGCACCTGCTGCTGACGCTGCTGCTGTTGATGCTGCTGCACCTGCTGCTGAAGCTGCACCTGCTGCTACACCTGCTAAATAAGTTTAGCCCTAGCGACTTAATTTCGTGCTTCGGCACGAAATGCATTTATTCTCATCTTTCTCTTACTCTCTAGCTTCCTTTAAAAAACCAAACCTAAAGTATATCACTCTTTATAATCTCAGTATTTTACTGTGTCTAAAAAGAATCTGCCCTGCCCTTTATACTTCCCTTTTTGGCAATGCAAACTTTTGGGTAATCAATTCCCCCTCATCATTAAAAAACAGATAATACAAGGTGTCTTTTTTAACACTCAATCCGGCAAGAAACCTCAATGCTAGATTCGCTTGCAATGAAGCAATGTGCATTACAATAGGAGCAGCAATCCCTGCGGGTGTCTTTTGAGTAATTTTAAACAATTCAGTAAATGATGCATCTTCAAAAAAGCAGACTTGCCCGTTAAATGCTTCAACTGAGCCATACACCCATGGCACTCCTTTAGATGCTGCGTAGGTATTAATTGCACCGCGAGAGGGAAGATTATCGGTCGCATCAATAATCAAATCAACCTCAATATCTTTGAGAATAAATTCATCAAAATTACAAACATGTGAGATGGCTTTAACATACGGGCAACGTGCCTCGATTAGTTGGGCACATACCTGTGATTTATATTTCCCCTCATCACCGCTTTTAAAAGCAATTTGACGGTGGATATTGTGCAAACTGACCGTATCAAAATCGATCATATGTATCTCACCAATCCCTGATGCCCCCAATGCAAAAGCAAGCGATGAACCAAGTCCGCCACTTCCGATGATAGCAATGCGTTTAGATTGAAGGGCTTGTTGCGTCTCCTCTCCCCATAACTGTACTTGTCGATGAAAATAATGCATCATAATGACCACTTCCCTTTTATATAATTTTATCTATCCGATAGGCAATTGAATAATAAATCTTGCCCCTTTGCCCGTATTTTCTACCCGTATTGACCCGCCAAAACTCTCTTCAATAATATAGCGGCACATGTGCAGTCCCAATCCTGTCCCTTGGTTGGCTGGCTTGGTTGTAAAGTAGATAGTAAAAATCTTATCCATGATCGATTTATCAATCCCTCCCGCATTATCTTCAACCCAGATTTCTAAAAATCCTTCTACCTCAAAAATAGTAATACTAATTTCACCAGAATTGATATGGCGTTCTAATATTACGTCATGAGCATTTTTAATGAGATTCATAAATACTTGAATCATCTCATTTTTAGCCAATACCACCTTTTTCGTTGTTTGGTTATCAATACGTCCTTGTATTTTTGCATCATTCAATAATACCGCACTAAGACGAAGTGCAATTTCTGCCACTTCTCCCATATCCTCTGCCTCTTTGTGCTTGTCCATCTTATAATAATTGCGAAAATCATCAATAGTTTTTGACATGTACTGTAAATGCTCTTGAAATTGTTCATGGGATGTCTCATAGCAACTCTCATTACATTCTCCCAAGTGACGCTTAAAATAGAGATTTTGATTAATAAGAGATAGTGTGTTAAGGGGTTGTCGCCACTGATGTGCTATCTGCTCAATCATCTCCCCTAAAGCTGCTAGGCGTGATTGCTGAACAAAAAGCTCATCTTTTTTACGCACTTCTGCCAACGATTGTGCTACTTTATCACTCAATGTCTCATTGAGGTGGCTTAGCTTATCAATATACTCAGACTGAAGCCAATAAACACGATCCGCCAATGCCCATGAGAGAAAGATCATCTCAAATGCCGCACCAATTTGCTGAACATGATTTACACCATAAAAATAGGGAATTAACTCAAATTTATTAAAGGCAAAAATCATCGTTCCCAAGAGAAAAAAGCTCCATCCTGAAAGGTAAAAACGAGCGACCCTATGAGTATGTTTTATCATTATAATACCAGCAGTTAACAGCAAGGAAGTAGAAAGGATAACCATGCTGGCATTAATAAAAATGGTTTGCGAGTAAGGTAAAACAGCCGAAACTATTGAAATACTAAAACTTGCAAGCATCATTGCTTTTAAAATAGTATCGAGCTTAGGAGAACGACCTTTTGTCTGTAAAAATCCTCGCCCAAAATACAAAGCACTAAAGGATGAAAAAGCAATCCAAAATCCAGGTCCATGATCTATCATCCAGCTGCATTTTTCCCATACATATGTACGCCCAATACCATCAAACGACATTTGCCAAAAAATAAAAGAGCTTAAAAAGAGTAAATACCGGAGATAATTTTTATCTCTGGTGTAAAAGTAAATAACGATATTATATAAAAAGATAACAACAAAAATTCCATAAAAAACTCCTATGGCTAAACTGCTGTATTCAATTTCCGTAAATAACCCCTCAGAAGAATGAATAGTTAGGGGAACCTGCATCGATCCTTGCGTTTGAACGCGTATCATTAATGTCGATTCAGAGGAATCTGCTAACATAAGCTGGGTTACATAATTGTGCAATGGTACCTTATTTTGAGAAGAAAGCCGTGATGAACCCATCGTTTTGTGAAGAACTACCTCTCCAGTATTGGAGAGCAAGTAGATATCAATTTTCTCTAATAAGGGATACTCAACAGAAAGCCACCACTCTTTATGTGCTGCATGAGCATCACGATTCATCTCTACCTTGAACCAATAAGCAGAATGGGTAAATCCGAAATTGACACTCTTTTTTTTATTGGAGGTGAATGATTTATCTGCAACATCAGAGAGATTCAAAGTACGATTTTTATCTTCAAGAAAAGAGACATACGGAGCAAGATCATACGATGAGTCAGAACATAGATGGAGAGTTTTTGCCTCTAAAGTCGTCGCTAAGAGTAAAAAAATCCACCAAAAGTATTTCATATTATTGTCGCTTTTTGAGTGCCTCTTTAAACCCCCACCCTTTTTTCGAATCATTAAGGGCTTTTCGGTCTAAATCTACAATGAGGAGCTCTTCGGTATTACCCAAATCTGCCTCAACATCTCCATCGGGAGAGACGATCATTGAATCACCATAAAACTTCCATGCGTGCTTTTCATCACAATATTCCCCCACACGGTTGGCACGAAGAATATAACAGTTATGGGTAAATGCTCTCATTTTAATCAACTCTCGCCAGCGATTGTGCGATTCAAATGTCGATGCACTGGGAACCAAGACGACATCCACATTTTTTGCAGCAATGGCACTCCAAAGAGGATCGAAGTGGAGTTCAAATCCTCCCATAACAGCAAATTTGAATCCATTGAGCCCAAATATCATAGGCGATTTTATCGCTTCAATGGGGTTGGCAAAAAACTTCTCTTCATTCCAGTGGGGATAATTGATCAAAAACTGCTGAGGATAATAGCTCACACTGCGCCCTGTGATTTTGGCAATCATCTTTGTACACTCATTTTTTTTGACGGTGATGATAGGTGCCACAAAAACCATATCGTATTTTAAAGCAAGCGCTTTTAACGTTTCAATTTGGTGGATGCTTTGTTCACGAATCATTGAAATCGGAGTTTGGATTAACTCTTTAAAAAAGGGGTTGAGAAGATATTCTCCCAACACCATAAGCTTTACACCCTTGTTGTGTGCGGCTCTTGTATAGTTTTCTAAGGTTGAACTTCCCATGCCGATTGAGGGAAGCTGTAAGATGGCACAACGCATTATTGATCCTGATTTTTGATGATTTGAATTTGCAGTTGGGCTTGTTCTAACATTTTTTCTGCCATTTTAAGTTCACTCATCCCCTGCTCGTATGCCTTGACACTTTCATCCATTGCCAAAGTCGGGTCCATTAATTTTTCTAAAATTGCTTTTGCATTCGTTATTTTTGTCTCAAAACTTATCTCTTCACTCATAATGCATCCTTTACATACTGCTCAATTTTATCGATTTCCACCAAAAAAGCATCATGACCATAATCGCTTTTGATTTCAATATAATCCACATTCTCTTTACCAATAGTACGCATTGTAGAAGCAATATATTCCATTTCAGAGGGTAAAAAGAGAATATCTTTCTCAAAACCAACCAAATACAGCTCGGCGCTAATACGACTAAGAGCCTCTTCAAGTGAATCAAACCCACGTGAGAGATCATAAATATTGATCGCTTTGGTGATATAAAGATAGCTCAGAGGGTCAAACCATTTCGTAAAATTGTGTCCATTGTACTCCAAATACGATTCAACTTGAAACTTTCCAAATAACTCGTACAAACCGTCATTGCGTTTGTACTCACGACCAAATTTTCGCTCCATCGATTGATGGGACAAAAAGCTGATATGCCCAGCCATCCGTCCGATAGCCATGCCGCTAAGACCATTTTCTCGTATTACTTCAGGGTCATAATAGCCGTTTTTAAACTCAGGATCTTTAAGAATGGCTTCTTGGGCTACTTTATTAAATGCAATTGCCCACGGTTGTGTTGCGTGAGTGGTTGCCATAGAGATGATTTTTTTGGCAAAATTAGGAAAAAATACCCCAAATGCCAACGCCTGCATCCCCCCCATAGAACCGCCAATCACCGCATGAACTTCATGAATACCCAGCCTATCAAATAAAATCCGTTGCGCTCTCACCATATCCAATATCGTCACGACAGGAAATTTATAGCGATACGGTTCATTATAGGGATAGCGTGGTGACATAGGACCCGTTGAACCAAAACAGCTCCCGATCACATTGGTACAAATCACGAAAAATTTGTCCGTATCGACCGCTTTCCCCTGACCTATGAGACCATCCCACCAACCGGCTTTGTTATCCCCCTCATACGTCCCTGCCACATGGTGAGACCCCGTAAGAGCGTGACAAATCACAATAACATTATCTTTGGCTTCATTTAGAATTCCATAGGTCTCATAGACAATATCATAGGGTTCTAAAATTCGCCCACTCTCCAAATAGAGCGGATTGGTAAAATGTTCACTGTGTGTCTGAAGGTTTAACATTTGAGCCTTTACGCGTCTAATGCCTGAGTTAAATCGGCGATTAAATCCGATGCTGCTTCAAGCCCGATACTAAGACGAATCAGACCCGATGGAACACCGCACGCTATGAGCTCTTCGGCGCTCAGTTGCTGATGAGTCGTTGATGCAGGATGGGTAATAATTGATTTTGAATCTCCAATATTGACTACCAGTGAAAAGAGTTTTGTTGCATCCACAATTTTCTTTGCCAATTCAAAATCATCCACCACAAAACTCAATAAGCCACTGCTCATACCACCATCAAAATAGCGTTGCGCATTGGCGTAGTTGCTGTTACTTTTTAATCCCGGATAATTGACTTTTATCACTTTTGGATGATTTTCCAAAAACTCCGCTACCACTTGAGCATTGCGAGAGTGTTCACGCATACGCAGTGAAAGTGTTTCAATCCCTTGGATAAAGAGCCACGAGTTAAACGGTGATACAACCGCCCCTAAATCACGAAGAAGCGAAAGACGTGCGCGCAAGCAAAAAAGTGGCAATGGAACATCGACGTACACCAAACCATGGTAACTTTCATCCGGTTCATTGAACTGTGGATAACGAGGATTTGCTCGAAGAAAATCAACCAAATCGTGACGCTCTACGAGTATCCCACCAATAGCAAGCCCTTGACCTGTCGTATATTTGCTCGCACTATGAACAACAACATCCACACCATGCTCTAAAGGACGGCACAATACAGGAGTCGCGACTGTATTGTCTACGATAGAGAGAATTCCGTGCTTTTGTGCAATAGCGGTGATGGCTGCAATATCGGCAACATCAATGCTTGGATTGGTCAAACTCTCAAAAAAGATTACTTTGGTTTTATCATCCACCAATGCTTCAATTTCACTAGGGTTTTGAACATCAAAATAGCGTGCTTCGATTCCAAAACGTTTCAGTGTATACGATGCCTGTGTCACCGTTCCGCCGTAAAGCTGACGAGCACAGAGGATATTATCTCCAGCTTCCGCCGCATTAGCAATCGCGTAAAAAATCGCCGCCATTCCACTTGCTGTGGCCAAACCAGCAGCACCACCCTCAAGCGTCGCAAAACGCTTTTCAAACACATCGGTAGTGGGATTGTTCAGACGCGTATAGATATTACCCAACTCTTTGAGAGCAAACAGATTCGCCGCATGTTCAACATCACGAAATTCATACGCAGTTGTTTGGTAGATGGGTACTGCCATCGTACTTTGAGAATCTTTGTCATATCCAGCGTGTAACGCTTCGGTTTGGAGTTGCATGGTTTCCTCTTTTTGCCGTCATTCCCGCGCAGGCGGGAATCCAGCTTGTTTTTAATAAATGGATCCCCGGGTCAAGCCCAAGGATGACGAAACTATTTTATACGTGGTAATTCGGTGCTTCTTGCGTGATAATAACATCGTGAACGTGTGACTCTTTGAGCCCTGCACTGGTGATTTCAACAAACTCTGCTTTATCCCAAAATGCTTCGATGCTCTCACTACCACAATATCCCATAGACGAGCGAAGCCCCCCCATCATTTGATGCACTACCGCACCAATAGTTCCACGATACGGCACACGCCCCTCGATTCCCTCAGGTACAAGTTTATCCGCCGCAGTTCCTTCTTGGAAATAACGATCAGTTGACCCTTTGGTCATAGCTCCGATGGAACCCATTCCACGGTATGCTTTGTATTGACGTCCTTGATACGTGATAGTATCTCCCGGAGATTCTTCGGTTCCTGCAAGCAATGAACCAGCCATAATGACACTTGCACCTACCGCAAGAGCTTTAGCAATGTCACCTGAATAACGGATACCGCCATCGGCGATGATAGGCACTCCATATTTACGCCCGACTGCCGCACACTCATCGATAGCAGAAATCTGAGGAACACCAACACCTGCAACGATACGTGTCGTACAAATAGATCCAGGTCCAATACCTACTTTTACCCCATCAGCACCCGCTTCGATCAAGGCAAGCGTAGCTTCTGCCGTCGCAACATTGCCCGCGATAACATCCACAACCATCTCTTTTTTAATTGCTTTAACAGTATCTAAAATCCCTTTTGAATGACCATGTGCCGAATCCAAGACAAGAACATCCACCCCTGCATCTACTAATGCTTTGGCACGATCCAACTGACCGACACCAATCGCAGCACCCACGCGAAGACGGCCGAAATCATCTTTATTTGCATTGGGATATTCGATACGCTTTTTAATGTCTTTGATGGTGACAAGTCCTTTGAGAAATCCACCCTCATCAATAATAGGTAGTTTTTCGATTTTATTGACGTGCATCATCTGCTCTGCTTCGGCTAACGTAATTCCAGCTTTTGCCGTTACAAGAGGCATCGGTGTCATCGCTTCTGTCGCCAATTTAGTCAAATCTTTCTCAAAACGCATATCACGGTTAGTCAGAATTCCTAAAAGTTTGTTGTGTTCATCCACTACAGGAACGCCTGAAATTTTAAACTCATTCATCAACGCTTCAGCATCTTCCAATGTAGCCGTAGGATGAACAAAAATCGGATCAATGATGATACCGCTTTCCGATTTTTTTACTTTTCTGATTTGTTTGACTTGGGTTTCGATGTCCATATTTTTATGGATGATACCAATCCCACCAAGATGTGCCATCGCGATAGCAGCACGATATTCAGTAACCGTGTCCATTGCGGCAGAAACCATCGGAATATTCAAAGGAATATTACGGGTCAACATTGTTTTTAGGCTCACTTCTCTTGGAAGCACTTCAGAGTACTTTGGGATCAGTAAGACATCTTCAAAAGTGAGGGCGCGTTTACGAATATTCATTGATTTATCCTTTTGGTTTTAATTGAGATTCGAGGCTCAAAGCCCCGTTAAATAAAGTTTGCTCTGCATAAGCACGAGCCACAAGTTGTAATCCAACTGGCATACCGTTTTCCGCAGTATCTACAGGAATTGAGATAGCAGGAAGACCTGCCAAGTTGACCGAAATGGTATAAATATCACTCAAATACATCTCCAACGGATCGCTCAAAGCACCGAATTCGTATGCTGTGCGAGGAGCTACGGGAGTGAGAATAAGATCTACCTCTTCGAAAATCTTATTATACTCTTCTTGAATCAACGACCGCACTTTTTGTGCTTTGACATAATAGGCATCATAATATCCAGAGGAGAGGACAAAATTTCCCAACATAATACGGCGTTGAACTTCAGCACCAAAACCAGAAGAGCGCGTTTTCAAATAGGTCTCTTTGAGATTGTCACCCTCAACACGGTTCCCGTATCGGATACCGTCATAACGTGCTAAATTGGTTGTTGCTTCTGCGGTTGCGGTAATGTAATAGGCTGAAATATCGTATTTTGGATCCATCAATGATTTCTCAACGATGGTGTGTCCTGCGTTTTTAAGTGCTTCAACGGCTTTTGCGTATGCATTTCTTACCTCAACCGAAGCATCTTTGACATAGTCAGGAACGATGGCAATCGTGAGTTTCACTGAATGGTCAAGTTTATCACTCACTTTGCCATCATCACGTTCACTGCTCGTTGAATCCCTCGGGTCATACCCTTGGAGAATGTCATACAAAATCGCCGCATCTTCAACATTTTGAGTCATCGGTCCGATTTGATCGAGCGAGCTGGCATACGCACCCAATCCATAACGGCTTACTCGTCCATAGGTTGGTTTCATCCCGACGATTCCACAAAATGCCGCAGGCTGACGAATCGATCCGCCCGTATCACTACCCAACGCCGCAACTGCAAGTCCTGCTGCAACCACCGCAGCCGATCCGCCTGAACTTCCTCCTGGGACACAATTATGATTGAGAGGGTTGAGGGTTTTCCCATAACAACTGCTCTCGGTCGTGGAACCCATCGCAAACTCATCCATATTGGTACGACCAAATGGGCTCATACCGTTTGCCAACAGCTTTTCGATAACGGTTGCATTGTACGGAGCAACATATCCTTTTAGGATGTTTGAACCCGATGTCACCGACCATCCACGTACTTGAATATTGTCTTTAATCGCGATAGGAATACCTGACCCCACATTTTCGACATCAATATAACCGTTCAGCTCAGGATACGCCAAAATTTTAATTTTTAACTCTTCTTTTAGGGCAACAAGCTCTTTGGCAGAGAGTTTTAACGCCTCTTTGAGTGTTATCATACAGATTCCTTTTTACGTTTTGCATTTTTTACCATCAAAATCCCCAAAGCGATAATTGCGAAAATAACGCCAACCGTCTCAGCAATAAAAAGCAAAGATACCGGTTCTCTCATCATGCGACGACACTCGCACAACGTTCACACAATGTCTCTTCATCAACGCTATGATATTTCCAACAACGGGGACATTTAGCCTTCGAAGCACGAGCAATATTAAAGGTCTCACCCTCTATTTCAAACGTTCCTAAAATATCTTTGAGTGGACATGCACACCATTTAGAGATGACTAAATACTCTTCAATATCTTCTCTTTTGAATGCTTTGTGGAGAGGTGATGTCGTTGAAACCACTAATTCAAGGGTATTTTTAATCACTTTATCTTTTTTCAATCCATCTACGACTTCATTCAACCCCACACGAACCGCTTTGGCATTCGCTTCATCCCAATTACTCGTTACTGGTTTAATCGAGGTATAAAGAACATCAAAAATATCAATAGCATCCCCTTTAAGAAGCGCAGGGGCATTTTCAAAAATCTCATCGGCGGTATAGGTGAGAATCGGGGCGATAAGTCCAAGCATTGACCCTGCAATAATCGCCATGGCACTTTGCGTTGATTGACGCGTAGCTGAGGTCGGAGCATCACAATACATACGGTCTTTGGTAATGTCGATGTAAACTCCACTGAGCTCATTGACGATAAAATAATTCAGTCCGCTCATCCCTTGGACAAAGTTGTATTCTCCAAACAGTTTATGTGTTTCGTCAAATACCTCTTTGGCTTTTGCCACAATCCATTTATCAATTTCACCCATTTGCTCATACGGGACTATGGCTTCAAGCCCATCGAGATTCGCAAGCATAATACGAAAGGTATTACGAAGTTTTCGGTATTGTTCAGCCGTTTGCTTGAGAATATTGCCTGAGATTTTAAGATCCCCTTGATAATCGCTCATCGCAACCCAAAGACGCAAAATCTCTGAGCCGTATTCTTTAAGAACCGTATCGGGAGCAACGACATTGCCTTTGGATTTCGACATCTTCTCGCCTTTTTCATCGACGGTAAACCCGTGAGTCAAAATGGCTTTGTACGGAGCGATATGTTCAACTGCCGCACTCAAAAAGAGGGAAGATTGGAACCATCCACGATGCTGATCGGAACCTTCGATGTACAAATCAGCAGGATAGGTTCCCGCATCGTAGTTGCGTGATTTGAGTACCGCATTCCACGTTGAACCGCTGTCAAACCATACGTCCAAAATATCGGTTACTTTCTCTAAATTATCCGCTTTATGAGGACAGCCCGGATAGAGCAATTCGGCGATACTCATGGAGTACCATGCGTCCGTACCGTGCATCTCAAAAATCATCGCGATAAAATTCAGTGTTTTTTCATCCAAGATTACTTCACCCGTCTCTTTGACACGGAAAAATGCGATAGGAACACCCCAGTCACGTTGACGCGAGATACACCAATCAGGACGATTTTCAACCATTGACCCCAAACGATTACGTCCGGTTTCAGGATAAAACGTTGTTTTTGCCACTTCTTCTTGCGCGATAGAGCGAAGTGTTTTGGTTTCCCCTTCAGGAATCCCATCAACTGCAATAAACCATTGTCGCGTTGCACGGAAAATCAACGGTGTATGCGAACGCCAGCAATGGGGATAAGAGTGGCGGAATTTGGAGACTTTAAGTAGGCTCTCCCCTAATAAGGCAAGGATTGGCTCATTCGCTTTGAAAATATGCATCCCCACAAACTCTTCAGGATTTGGGAGAAGTTTTTCATGGACCAGTGTAGAGTCATAACATCCCGTCTCATCGACTGGCATAACGACTTCTAAGTTATATCGAAGTCCAATACGATAGTCATCCTCACCGTGTCCCGGTGCAGTGTGAACACACCCGGATCCATTTTCCATCAAAACATGCTCACCCAATACAAGATGAGAACCGCGACCATTAAGAGGATTGATCGCATAAAGGTTTTCAAACTTTTTAGCGTCAATATGCTGAACTATCGTTCCCGTAAAAACACCCTCTTCAATCATCGCCTCATAGCGTTTTTGGGCAACAATATACCCATCACTTGTGCGAACATACACCTCTTCGGGATTGAGTGAAATACCGGTATTTGCAGGAAGCGTCCACGGGGTCGTTGTCCAGATAACGATTGCCGCTTTTCCTTCAATCCCCGCACGTATTTTCGCTTCATCGGAAAGCTCAAAGGCTACATAAATCGAATAATCTTCTTTATCTTCGTATTCCACTTCCGCTTCTGCGAGTGCCGTACGCTCTGCCCAGCTCCAGTAAACCGGTTTAGAACGCTCAATCAAAAGCCCTTTCTTCGCCACACCGCAAAGGGTACGATAAATATTGGCCTCAAATTTATAGTCCATCGTCAAATACGGATTGTCCCAGTCGGCAACAATACCGAGTTTTTTAAACTCAGAGCGTTGAATATCCACAAATTCAGAGGCATGTTCACGGCAAAGCTTACGCACTTCGGCCGTAGAAAGAAGCTCTTTTTTTTGTTTTCCGCCCAGCTTTTTCTCAACTTGTTGCTCAATAGGCAATCCGTGACAGTCCCAACCGGGGGTAAAACGGACTGATTTTCCATTAAAATAGTTATACTTAACAATAATATCTTTGAGAATTTTATTCAAAGCGTGACCGATATGAGTATGCCCATTCGCATAAGGAGGGCCATCATGAAGCGTAAAGCTTTTGGCACCTTTACGATTGGTTTTCATACGGCCATAAATATCCGCCGTAATCCACGACGCATAGCGAAGAGGTTCATTGTTAATCAAATTTCCACGCATCGGGAACTGGGTTTGTGGTAACAGGAGGGTATCTTTATAATCCATTGGATCCCTTGAAAATTGTAGTTAAAAAGTTGTGCATTATAGCTTTTAGGGGTTTAAATTTTGCTGTCAAAAGCCCTATATGATATACTGTCTCAAATAATTGAGGGTAAAAAAATGAAACGAGATGTCCTTTTTGTCGGAAATAGGTTAATTTTAAATGAATCATACGAGCGTTATCTTTTACGCAGTATTAAAGAAAAACTCTCTTCCATTGACTCTATCAGTTATTTTGAAGAGTCTGACAAAGGGCTGTTTCTTCATCTCGATCAACTCTTAAAAACCGAATCCAAACTTGTCATTATCACCACCAAAAGCACTTTCACTATCGTTGGAAAACTGCTTAGCACCGTAACCGCTGATAATCAAGTATTAAAAGACTCTATGCTCATCCCCTCACGCGCAAATATTTTAGAAAATGGCAGCTATCTCCTCTCGTATAACGCTTCTGAAATTAACGTTATTTTAGCTCACGAGGGAAAAAAGCTCCCCCCCATTTTAATCGAAGATGAAAACCGAAGCGGTTGGATTCATGTTTTTAATGAAGAGCTCTCTAGTGTATCGGCACTACTGGATCCTCTGGCTCAAAACTTTGATGTAAAACTCGAATCTTCTGAACTTATTGAGGGATGGGTAAGGGTAAAAATAACCGCTCGTAAACATGGAAATATGGCTCAGTTTATTGCTTCATCCAAAGGATTATTGCATCATAAAGTTATTGCGGCTTCCAATATTTCTGCCTACATTATCGAAAAACTCTCTAAAAATCACAAGAAAATATCTTTCGCAGAGAGCTGCAGCGGAGGCTCCCTCGCCTATTATTTTACTTCCCAACACGGAGCTTCAAACGTTTATGAAGGTTCACTCATCACTTATGACAATATTCTAAAAGCCAATTGGCTCGCGGTCGATGACAAATCCCTCGAAACTCACGGAGCAGTAAGTGCAGAGGTTGTCAATCAAATGTCTGAGGGTGCTCTCAATGTCAGTTATGCCGATTTCGCCCTTGCTATTAGCGGTGTAGCGGGTCCAAGCGGAGGAAGCGAGCTCAAACCCGTTGGGACAGTCTACATTAGCGCACGTTCTAAAACATCGGTTCATACCGAGCGATTTCATTTCGAAGGGGATCGCAATTACATCCAAGAACAAAGTGTTTTAATGGCGATAAAAATGCTTTTAAACATCGAACGAGAGATGTTCTTCAGTTAATTTAAAATTCACCTTGACAAGTCAGAGTAATTTGCCTATAATTTCGCCCTCCCAATCAGCGTTTTTATGATGGTTGAAGAGGTCCCGTTAGCTCAGCTGGTAGAGCATTTCACTTTTAATGAAGGGGTCGATGGTTCGAATCCATCACGGGACACCATGTGTTTAGTTTTGTGACCTTTTCGTCTAGTGGCCAAGGACACTATCACTTCATGGTAGGAACAGAGGTTCAAATCCTTTAGGGGTCGCCATTTGTTCAAAGAGACATGGGAGTTTAGCTCAGTTGGTAGAGCGCTACCCTTACAAGGTAGATGTCACAGGTTCGAGTCCTGTAATTCCCACCATTGTTGTGCAGTCGTAGTTCAGTTGGTTAGAACGCCTGCCTGTCACGCAGGAGGTCGCGGGTTCGAGTCCCGTCGACTGCGCCATTAGTTTTATATATTTTCGATTTTCGGGAGTTTAGCTCAGTTGGTAGAGCGCTACCCTTACAAGGTAGATGTCACAGGTTCGAGTCCTGTAATTCCCACCATAGTTGTGCAGTCGTAGTTCAGTTGGTTAGAACGCCTGCCTGTCACGCAGGAGGTCGCGGGTTCGAGTCCCGTCGACTGCGCCACCCTCTTCTTGATTTATTTCCGTCCATTCAACCCTCAAGTGTAACAATGTTATCTTTGCACAATACGGATACACTCCTTATGCCTATATTCTTCAAGTATTTTGATAAACGCTTTGCGCCTGTACTTTTGTATTTGCCGTCTTAAAAGTATCGGCAGCTTTTTGTCCTGAACTATCTGAGAGTGCTATAAGACTCATCGACACATTGCTGGAAAGGGTAGGATTTACTTTTAATTCTTGAGGCAAAGACGATTTTTCTTGGACAGAATTTTTGGACGACTCCTTCTGAGCTTGCTCTTTGCTTAAAGGATCTTGCTGACCTATTTGTACTGCACTGGGATAGGGAGATTGAAAAAGGTACGATGATACAGTCATAATTTCCTCCTGAACTTCATCTATACAAAAACTATAACCCTATCCTCTGAAAAATACTCTTAAGTTTTAACGTTACATATACTTATTTTTCCATAAAATGCTTATTTAGCTAACTCTACATTATAAATTTGCCCATTGCGTTTAATGATTTTAACACGTTGACCGATCACAAATTCCGTACCTTTGGAAATAACAATAACCTCTTGCTTGTCATCCAGAGTAACAGAAAGCTCTTGCGCATTTGATTTACCGATTTCATTTCCAGCATATAAACCAATAAGCCCTCCTCCAAGTGCTGCAAGAGTTGAACCTTTACCGCCTCCTAAGGTTGAACCGATAACACCACCCGTAAAAGCTCCTAAAAATCCACCGCCTCCCGAATCTTTAACAACCACAAGTTTCGCATCTGTAATGACACCTGATTGCGAAGTTAATAGATATTTTGAAGCATCGGCATCAACTACTGGAACTCCTGATTGTGCACAACCGGCTAAGATCATCATGCTTGTGAACATCACTGCTAATATTAACTTCATAACATCCCCTTTTTTATTATTCTAACACCCTTTTGATAAAATATTCATCTATAATTTGAACTTAGTACTTCAGTTATGGTATTATCATCCGATACAAATATGATCCAAAAGTAGGTAAACTCATGCAAATAGCTCTTATAATAGCAGGAGTACTCACTGTTATCGCCATTTTGATGTACAACTCACTCATTGGCAAAAAAAATCAGGTCGAAAATATCTTCGCCGGTGTCGATGCGGTTTTAAAAAAACGGTTCGACCTCATCCCTAACCTTGTTGCTTCTGTTTCAGAGTATATGGAGCACGAAAAATCAACGTTAGAAAAAGTGACAGAACTTCGTGCGCAGGCAATGAAACCGGGAATCAGCGATGACCAAAAAATAGCCCTCGATGCCAAACTCACCACGGCATTAGGTGCAATTAACATTGCAATGGAAGCCTATCCCGATCTCAAAGCCAATGAAAATGTAATGCATCTTCAACGCTCTCTCAACGAAATCGAAGAGCAAATTTCCGCTGCACGCCGTGCTTACAACCAAGCGGTTACGGATTTGAATAATGCTATCGAAATGTTCCCAACGAATCTGATAGCAGGATGGATGAATTTGCAACGCAAAGCTGTCTTTGAAATCACCATAACTGAGCGTCAAAATGTTGATGTTGGTGCTCTTTTTAATAAATGAAATCCCTCTCTGAACTCACTGATTTTTATTACAAAGAGCTTTATCCTTCTCTGAATGAGCTCGAAAAAACGAGACTAAAAATTGTCTCTCAGTTAAAATGGTATGGGGGAGTGGGAGCCGTTGTTTTTACACTTACTACCATTTGGATGGGAAAAAACTTCGGACTCTTCCATCCGCTTATGATTGCTGTTGCCATTACTTTTATCGTCCTTGCCTCTATCACCTATCGTTTTATGACTCAAGGGTACGCAAAAGACTTTAAAGCCAAAATCATCACCCCACTCATTGGTGCTATTGATTCAAATCTTCTCTACAATCCCGATTTTATGATCTCGCAACACCTCTTTGAACGCTCACAGCTCTTTAACCACTCTATCGATCGCTATAGCGGAAACGATTACGTTAAAGGATCCATAGATGGCGTACCGCTGGAATTCTCCGATGTTCATGCCGAATATCAGACCAAAGACTCCAAGGGGCGCACGCAATGGCACACCCTCTTTCGGGGACTTTTTTTGGTTTCCGAATTCAATAAAAATTTCAAAAGTAAAACCGTTATCCTCCCCGACCAAGCGGAAAAGAATTTCGGCTCACTGATCGGAGGGTGGCTTCAATCGATCAATTTCAGCCGTAATGACCTCATCCGCATGGATGATCCCGAGTTTGAAAAAATGTTTGTTGTTTATGGAAGCGACCAAATCGAAGCACGCTATATCCTCACCCATTCGATGATGAAACGGATTTTAGATTTTCAGAAGAAAATAACCCACCCCCTCTTCGTTTCTTTTGTCCATAATCATATCCATATCGGTATCGGAACCAAAAAAGACCTCTTTGAGCCTGCTGTATTTACTTCTTTACTGGATTTTAAACAGGCGATGGAATACATCAATACCTTGCGTTACACAATCGGGTTGGTCGAAGAACTTAAACTCAATGAGAAGCTGTGGAGTAAAAAGTAATTATACTCGCCGAACACTCCGTCCCAACGCACTATAAAGCTTCTCCAAATTCTCCTGTGTCCCCTCGATCTCCAACAGTGCCCCTTTATCGCCAAACTCTTTAGAAACGATTCGAATATTCACTTGAATACTCTCATATTCAACCATCGAAATATGGGGATAATCACATTCGATTTTTTCGACAAATAGCTTTTCATACGGAAGCAAAACTGCTTGCGCGTATGCCGCATTTGCAGCCTCTGCATACGCACGCACTAACCCACCTGGTCCCAGTTTCGTCCCACCGAAATAGCGTACTGTGATAATGGCAGTATTGATAAGCCCATGCCCTTGCAATACAGAGAGAGTCGGCTTCCCCGATGTCCCTTTTGGCTCACCGTCATCCCCACTGTATTCGACGATCTGATCATATTCATTAAGGCTTCGAGTGGCGCTGACAAAATGTACAGCCTTGGGATGAAGAGAGCGTAAACGTTGCATCTCCTCTTCATAAAGTGACATAGGCATACAAAAAGCGATAAATTTCGATCCCTTAATCTCAATCATATCGCTGAATATTTCATCTACTGTAACCATACCATCCCTTTTTTGATACTGCCATTATATAATATCGCTATGAAACTTACCCCTCAACAATCACTCATACAGTGGTATGAACAAAATGGCCGTCACGATTTGCCATGGCGCACCACACATAACCCCTACCACATCTATCTATCCGAGATTATGCTCCAACAAACACAGGTCAAAACCGTGTTGGAGCGATTTTACTTCCCTTTTTTACAACGATTCCCAACATTTACGGATGTGTACGAATCCCATCTTGATGATGTCTTAAAAATGTGGGAAGGATTGGGATACTACACAAGGGCTAAAAATCTTCACAATGCCGCACAACAATGTGGTGGACTGCTCCCCAATACTGCATACGAACTGATGCAACTCAGCGGCATCGGTCGCTCTACTGCGCATGCAATCGCCGCCTTTGCCTACAAAGAAGCTCTCCCTATACTGGATGCAAATGTCAAAAGGATTTTACACCGCTATTTTGCCTTAAAAGAGCGTAACGATAAAAAATTGTGGGAATATTCCTATACTTTATTTGACCCAAAACATCCGTTTGAATACAATCAGGCAATGATGGATGTGGGTGCAACGGTTTGTTTACCAAAAAAACCGCTTTGTGAGCTTTGCCCGTTTGAAGCTACGTGTGCAGGAAAATCTCATCCTCTTCTCTTTCCAGAGGCAAAAGTTAAAAAAATCAAACCAATCCGTAACCGCTCCATTATCATCTATAAACGAGATAACCTCTACGCCCTCACCCAACGAACTGAGCGATTTTTACATGGATTATGGGGATTTTATGAGACGACAACCCAAGATGATTCAAAACTACTGGGGCACATTACCCAACACTACAGCCATTTCACCCTTGAAGCCGATGTCTATCTAAGTAGTGAAGTATTTGAAAATGAGGAATTTGAATGGTTTGACTTGGAAGAGATAAAAAACTTATCTCTAAGCCGTGCGGATCATAAAGTTATAGCGCAAATCGTTGGGGATCAAAAAATGTCTCATCACTGATATGACCAAATGCCGAATTAATCGAGACAAAAAGATCGGGATATTTTTCTTCCATCTCTCCTAACATCACTTTCATAGAAGCACGTGCATGAGGCATTTTAACATCAAAGCGCATTGATGGACATGCCTCATCACCGATAGTGGGCATTTCATTCTCTATCGCACATGCGCTCAGTTGACGCTCACGCAACTGAATCAGAGGACGAATAACAATCAGCCCATTACCTGCTTTGTATTTGGGCGCAAGAGCACGTAAATGACCGTTATAAATCATATTCATAAAAAAGCTCTCCGCCGCATCGTCAAGATGATGTCCGAGGGCAACCTTATTGCATCCGTACTCTAGTGCGGCACTGTACAACGCACCGCGACGCATACGGGAGAAAAAACTGCAAAATGAGGAGTTTTGACGGATTTTTTCTCCTGCAATCTCATACGTATTGGTCTCATGAATTTTGTGAGGTATCCCATGGGCTGCACAATGTGCGACTAACGCAGATAAATCTTCCCCCATTCCGTACGTTACCGTTACGGCAAGCAGTTCAAAGTTAAAGGGGGCACGGCGTTGTTGCTCCATAAGAGCATGAATCATGGTCAGCGAATCTTTACCGCCGCTCAAACCCACAAGGATTTTATCCCCCTCTTCAATCAGGTTAAACGCCGCATTGGTTTGACCCATACGGCGCATAATTTTTTTACTGAGTTTAATGGCCAAGACGTTTTACCATCTCTAAAATAAATTGTGCACTCACAGCGGCAGACGTTTGCAAAAACGCATCAAAATCTTCGCTAGCTCCCCCATCCGCAGTATCACTAATAGCGCGTAAAACAAAAAATGGAATGCCAAAATTTTGACATACACACGCCACGCTCGCACCCTCCATCTCTAGAGCATCGGCATTAAACGTTTGTTGTATCCACGATTTTCGCTCACTGCTGGCAACAAACTGATCCCCCGTAGCGATAATCCCCTCATACAAGTCAACACCCATGTCGATAGCAACTTCAGAGGCAAGAGAACGAAGCTCAGGATCAGATTCAATCATCAACGTCCCCTCAGGGATAAAGCCATACGGATACCCAAAGGCGACAATATCGACATCATGCTGGCATAAAGAAGAAGCCATAATCAAATCACCGATTTTAAGCTCTTTGGAAATCCCCCCTGCTACACCGCTAAAAAGAAGAGCTTGAGCACCAAAACGCTCAATCATCACCGAAGCGGTAATTGCCGAAAATACTTTACCAATTTTTGAGTAAGCAATAGTCAGCTCATGCGCACCATACGTACAGGTATAAAAAATATTTCCTGCATGCTCATACGTTTGGTATTCACCAACATTTTCTAAAATCGGTTCAATCTCTTCGCGCATTGCGCCCATAATGGCTATTTTCATTTTAATTCCTCTTAGCTATTTTTTGCGATATAACGCTCTAATTTTTGAAGTTTATGATTCAGTGAGACAATTTTTGACTCTTCATCCAAAAGAGAGAGTTTATGTTCAACAGATCCAATCGGGGTAATCACCCTGCTTCCGCCCCAAAATCCGAGTCCATCTTCAAATCCGACACGATTTACAAAGATAACATACGCTTTAGTAAGAAGCGCAAGGGATTTTAACAATGCATCCCATTGGGATTCGATTAACAACCCTTCATCCCTAAAATCACGTGCAGGTGAAGCTGCCAATACATAAATGACATCGGTATCCAATGATGCGAGAGTAGCAAAAGTTTGAGCTTTCCAGACATCTTCACACACGACCATAGCAACAGTGCCATGAGCCGTTTGAAAACTCTTGACTGCATCACCGGCAGCAAAATAACGCCCCTCTTCAAACATTCCATACGTCGGAAGATGATTTTTATGGTGGATATGAAGCAATTCACCTTTGGAAAAATAAAGGGCACTGTTGTACACTTTTCCATCATCCCACACTGCCGCACCTATGGCAATATCACACGCACTACTGGCATTTGCCAATGACGTTAACTCATCAAGGTTCCACGCATCTTCAAAGAGCTTATCTTGAAGCATATAACCACTCAGTGCCAATTCCCCAAATACCACTACATCGGCATCCGAGTTAGTGTCAATAAGCCGTAGGACTCTCTCTAAATTGGAGCGATTGAGTTTAGGTGCGAACTGGATTAAAGCTACTTTCATGAGAGTGCTTCGCATACCTTTGCAAGTGATTCCATATCCGATATTCCTACTGTCTCTACCTCGGGTGCATTACGCTTATTGAGCCCTTTTAGAACTGCACCGTTACCAAACTCAATCATCATATCAATCTCACCGGCAATGGCTTCGATAGATTGTTTGTATTTAACCGGCTGAATCAATTGAACTTTCAACCACTCAATCGCCTCTTTTTTGGTTGCATATTTTTGTGTCGTAGCATTGGAAACAATCGGTGCACTAAATGTATCATGTAGCATTTTTTCCATCGCTTCACCCAGAGGTTCCATCGCAGAACTCAAAAGGGGACAGTGGCTTGCAATCGACATATTCAGCAACAATGCCCGCTTTGCTCCCGCTTCTTTGAAAACACTCTCCATAGCACTTAAATCTTCCTTGATTCCAGCAACTACAAGCTGACCATTTTGGTTAAAGTTAGCAGGCCAAACCCGCTTTCCCTCTCCATTGGCTTTTGCACAAAGCTCTTCAACGATTGCATCATCCAAGCCCAAAATTGCCATCATACCTGCATTAATATCGGCACACGCCGTTTGCATCAACAACCCGCGTTGATGTACCAACTCCACTGCATCAACATAATCAATCGCACCCGATGCACAAAGGGCACTAAATTCACCCAACGAGTGACCCAAAAACAGTACGGCATCCGTAGGATGAGCTTCTTGAAAAAGCTTATAAGCAATCAGGGAAACCAATAAAATAGCAGGTTGTGTATACGCTGTCTCATTAATCTGCTCATTTTCTTCAAATAATAGTTTGGTAAAATCAACACCGATACGTTCCCCTGCCCGCTCGAACATTTCACGAGCAAGCGGACTATTTTCATAAAATGATTTTCCCATACCGATACTTTGAGACCCTTGTCCCGGGAAAATCATTGCTATTTTTTTTGTATTCATTCTGATTCCTTTATTTCAAGTTTGTACTGTGCGTGTTCCCCGATTTTTTTACGTAATGTATTACGATTGAGCCCTAATTTATCCGAAAGTTGCAATTGAGATTTAAATCGTTTTATCCCTGCCCTAATCAAAGGAACTTCATATAAATGCAAAAACTTTCGGTAATCATTGTTACTCCCAAGCTTTTGAAGCAAGAAATTTTCCATAATACCCATGAGATCATCTTCACTTACACTGCTTAACAAACAATGCAAATAGACCTGTCTGCGCAGGGAGAGGGCATTTTCACTCACATCAGGAAGAAATTCATTGGAATTTGCAGAAGCTGTTTTCCCAAATGTTTCTTGTGCTTCTTTTGTAAACAATTCACTTAACAACGCAATGTCTTCAGGACGCTCACTCAAAGAGGGGATACTAAGACGGATAGAAAAAATGTTTTCCAATTGTTCGTGAGAAAAACGAAATCCGCCGGTGGCAATAATACGTGTTTTTGTTCGAGCTAGAGTCTCTTCAAATCGCTTTAGATTCGAAATATCATCAATTCTATGGATAATAATAGCATCATGTTTTTCCAATGAATCCAGAAGTTCATCAAAATTACTGGCATCAATAACAGGGGCATGGGGTAATATGTAACGTGCGAGAGTTAGTTTTCCAGTCCCGCGAGCACCAATAATTATGGCACTGACTGAGAGAGCTTTTAATAAATTAGCAGTTTTAAACGCCTCAAGAGAGGCGCTTGAGGCAGTTAAAAAATTAGTGACATCCACAACCGTGATTGCCGCCACTTCCACAACATTCGTCATCACCCATTTGGTTTTCTGCAGGAATACCGCTCATTGCTTCTTCAGGAGAGGCATCACGAATAACATTAATAGTTACGGTAAACATCAAATCTTTTCCCGCAAGAGGATGATTAAAATCGATAATAACGTTATCGTCTTTTACCTCTTTAACGGTTACTTGAACGGTTCCGCCATCTTCGCCTTGACCATACAATGTCATACCAGGATTCAAATCGATACCTGCAAATTGCTCACGTGGAAGCTCTTGCTGTGCATCTTCATTGTAATCGCCGTACGCATCGACAGCTTTTACCATCACATCACCTTTTTCACCCATAGACATATGTGCAATCCCATTTTCTAAACCAGGAATGATTTGCCCTTTTCCAAACATAAATACCAAGGGATGACCACCGATATTACTGTCTACAACATTCGCACCATCGCGAACTTCATATTCGATCGAAACGATCTGATTTGCTTCAATTGCCATTGATTTGCCTTACAAAATTTTAAGATAATGCGATTTTAGCACATTTAGCTATAGATAGGCTGAAAACACAGATATAGCTATTTGAGCTTAGAGAGTTTTTTTTCTGCTTCAAGAGCTGCACCAGAACCAGAGAAGCGTGAGATTGTTGCACTATAGAATGCTTTCGCATTGACAATGTCACCATTTTTTTCCATAGAGATTCCCGTATGGAGTAAAAGAGTAGGCATTGTAGGTGCTTTTTCATTTTCAGAAGCGCTTTGCTTATAATAAGCAATAGCCTCTTTGTATTTTTTCTGCTCAAAATAAATTTCACCCAGCCAAAAATTAGCTTCGGCAGATTTGTATTTTTTTTGTACCATCATCTCAAAATAAGCTTGTGCTTCAGGATACTTTTGTTGTTCAAAGAGTTTTTTTGCCTCTTTTTCAAGAGTTACATTATCCATTGTCTTTGGAGCAATAACAGAGGACGGAAGAGAAACTTTAAGTTGCTTAACCAAAGCACTAAATTCCTCTTTGGTAACGTAGGATGCATTGATTCCATCAACGGTATGAGATAGCTCTTCAAGTAATATTTTAAGTTGAGCAATATTATCACTATTCGCACTGCTTTGCTTTATCAATTCATCAACCGATTTGGATTTATTTTGATCCATCATCGACTCATTCATTTTGTGTAAAGCTATTTTATGCTCATTTACAGATTGCCCAAGCCCTTCTACAATAGCTTGCATCCCATCCAAACGTTCGGTAACCGACTCAACTTTGGCATTTTGAAGATTATTCTTATGCGCAATACTTTGTATCTCTTTTTTATTTTCCTGAATCAGCTTTTCTTCATGGGTAAGACCGTATGGATTGGGATTATTGAGATCTCCTGCACCAAAAACCGAAGGTTCTGATGCAAATACAAGAGATGATAGAAGGGAAATAACTACAAGTGAACGCATTTACGGAAGCTTGAAATCAACACGACGATTTTTAGCCCAGCACTCTTGGGTTTTTTCCAAACAAACAGGATTTCCTTCTCCCAAACTTGTCATGCTAATTGAATCTGCACTAATTCCTTCATTAACCAATGCTGATTTAACTGCATTAGCACGTTTTAGCCCCAGTGCAAAATTGTACTCATCGCTACCGAACTCATCACAGTTACCTTCAAGTTTAAAGGTTTTATTTTTAACCAATCCACTATTAGTCTTAACATTCTCTTGCATATCAGCACGAATATCAAATTTATCGTAATCAAACAAAATACTGGCTACACCTTGCCCTTTTGCACCATTAGCATCGCTGCTTGCGCTTGTATCTACTGGATTAGCATTCGTAACGGGAGCGATAACAGCTGCAGTATTTCCGGTAGAACTTTGACTTGGCATTTGATTTGCACTGCCATTACCTGAGACACTTCCATTTGCTGTTGCATCAATTGTTGGTTGTTTAGTTGAACATCCACTAAAAACTAATAGTGCTAAAATTGCACTCATATACGCTATACGTTTCATTTAAAACCCCTTTAAATTATGAAGAGTGAAGTATACCAAAAAAAGGTTAATCACCAATCAAGTGATTGGATTCGACCAACATGAAGGGGAAAAGTAAAACTTTTATTGAGCCCCAGCCTAATAATACCCACCAAACTGCGAGATCCTTCTTGTTTAATGTGCAAAATAGCTTCACCATCGTAGGAAAATCTCGGGTAATCATTATCGCCGCTGCTCGTTAGTTGTCTCGTTCCGCTAGTATTTAAGGATGCCAAGCGTAAATCAAACCCATCTCCATCTCGTGTTTTATACACTAATAAATGTCGATAGGTCGTAAACGACGAGTTGTTTTTACCCTCAAATACCAATTGAGTTATGGCATTGCTCTCCATTTTTTTTGAAAAAATATTAGGATTTCCAAAACGATTCGAGACAAAAGCAATGGTATCATTCCCCATAAACTGACCATTTACATCGATTCCTGAATAATCAGTAACTCTTTTTTTCTCATTTGAGATTAAATCATAGAGATAAATATCAGGTTGTCCATTGGGTGCTAATGTCAACAATAATTTAGTACCATCTTCACTTACATCCGAACATACCGCCATGCCATCCGATGAAATAAGTGGGTGTTTAGCCCCTGATGCCAAATTGGCTTTATAAATCGTAGGTTTAAAATCGATTAATGATGTGTAGTAAAAATCCGTCTGTTCACGGTTTGCCCATTTAGCAAAACCATACATCCCACCGCTCAAAATAACCTTTTGGTATGCAAGAGTATAATCCGCCGCAACAATTTCAGAACGTCTTGCCCCACTAAGACGTACCAACAAGACCTTGCGCTTCATCCACTCTAAAGGGGCTCCACCCATTTTGGCATTAATATCATACGCGATGGAATGAGAGAGAAAAACCAACATTTCACTTTGTTTTAAGAGATAGCTCTTATTAAAAAGTTCAAGGCTATTTTGAAGCAGTTTTACATCCGCCTTGAACCCGCCATTTCCATCATCTACCAAACGGTACCGAAGTATGTACCCTGCCTCTTTATGCGACAATGAAGGCTGACCACTCTCAAAAGTTTGCATTGCATACGAGTCATCCACATCAAATAACGATACGACTTTCATATCAGCACTCAACATTTTATGAAACTTTTGCGTCTCTGCTCCCGCAACAGTACTCCCGTCTTCGATAACAAACTTAGGAAGTCCTCCTACCGTTTTAGTCACCTCAAGCGTTGTCTCTGCCCCCCAAAGGGTAATCATAGATAAAATAAACACTATCCAATAACGCATCTTAATCCTTGGCCGTCAAAATAATTTCAAAAACTGCTTCATCCCCAGTAGGATTTTGGGGGAGTGCTACTTGACGTAACCGCTCCCTTAACCAATCCACTTCAGCATTAAACACTGCACTTCCCGAAGAGCTTATAATATGATACGATTCAAGCTTTCCATCAGAAGTTAATACAATACGCACACGAGCACTAAACCCTTCGGTTCCTGATGCAGGATGGAAATTGCTATAAATAATCCCTTGAACTTTAGCATAGTATTCATTTACCATGGGTCCACTTGATGTGGCAACCACTTTGACACCAGCCTTTGCTAAATCCAGACTTTTCGCCTTTTCAAACAGTTGGGATGAGCGCTTCGTTGAAAGAACTTTTTCTTCTAAAGCACTCAGCTCTGAGAGCTCTTTGGCACTGGATTTAGATTCTTTAGGAGAACGGGTTGCTTTAATAGTTGAAAAAAGATCAGTAATTTCCGGTTGAGCTTTTTTTTCTTCATTTACTTTTGTGTTTTTTTCTATCTCAGGCGGCTGTATCGGCAGTGCCTCTTCTGAGGTTTGATCCTGAGCTTTAGAGTCAACAACTACAGAGGAATCGAGTGAGATCGAAATAACATCACTCTGAAGCGATGCAAACGAAAGGGGCTTTACCAATATCCTAGCTTGCCAAACAATAGTAAGAACAATCAAACTAAACAAAAAAAAAGAGGCAACTCCACTCAAAACAAAAAGACGATTATTATCTACGGGCATGGAAGATTAATTACTCGTAGCAAGAGAAATATTGGTAAGACCTGAGCGCTTAACACCACTCATCACTCCCATAACATCGCCGTATGCAAGTTTATCATCTGCACTGATTCGAACCACACTCTCACGCGGAAATTGATTTGAAAAAAGGGCAAAGTTATCATTAAAGGTAGCAAAATCAAACGGTTGTTTATTGACCGTAATATGTTTGGAATCTGTAATAACAATTTCAATCTCTTTTTTCTCTTTTACTTCGGTTTGTGCCGAACCTTTAGGAAGTTTGATAAGTTCTTCATAGATAATATTGGGAGAGATAACCATCAACACTGCTAATAGCACCAACATTACATCCACAAGCGGTGTAATGTTAAGTTCTGGCTTCTCATCCCAATCAAACATACTTAAGACTCTTTGGAAAGAAGCGAATCGCTTTGCATTCGTATTAATCCAACCAATTCAAAAGATTGGCGTTTTAAAACTTGATGATACGTGTACGCAAAAATAGCAACAAAAATACCTGATGCCGTTGCAACAAGCGCATCTGAAACTCCAGAGGCAATAATACTCATCGTCCCATTGGATCCACCGATATGTTTAAACGTATCCAAGATGGAAATAACCGTTCCAAACAAACCGATAAAAGGGGTGGTAGAGGCAACAATAGACAATACTGTTAACCCTTTAGTCGCCTCTTTCGTTGAGGCGTAATGGGCTAAATCAAATAAAGGTTTTGTCAAAACATTGGAGGATTTCACAAAATGAGCCAAGAAAGAGCGTTCATTGAGTCGATCAGAACCCATTAGAAGCGTTTCCAATGATTCATTTTCAACATCGATCCACTCACTTAGAGAGATCCAACGATAAATAAAAACCCAGTTTATAAGTATAAAGTAAAGAGAAAGAACCAGTAACACACCAAGTGTTACCGGATGGCTTTTTGCAATAAAGTCAGAAAAAAGCTCAAACATGAGCGTTAGTGCAGATGAGAATGTGCAGCTGATTCAATGCGTGCAGAAACAGAAGCAATCATAACATGAGAATCCGCAACACTGTTGATAAGCGCTTTAGCCTCATCGAGAGCTGCGGCAATATCGCCCTCGCTATCACCACGAATTGCAACAGCGCCATCGACCAATACCGTTACCGTATTGTTAGCAACTTGAACGACACCCCAGTTGACAACGATGGATTCTTTTTTACCATTCTCTTTGATAACATCAATAACACCCGCTTTAAGGAGTGTTGTCAATGCTACGTGCCCAGAGAGAACACCAAATTCACCCTCTTCTCCCGGAACCGTTACACTAATAACGGCACCATTGAAGATTGAACCATTTGGGGTTAGCACTTCTAAAACTAGAGTATCCATATCATTCCTTTAAAAAGCAATTATTTAGCTTTAGCCTTAGCAGCTTTTTCAATCGCCTCGTTCATATCACCAACCATATAGAAAGCACTTTCTGGTAAGTGATCATAATCACCGTTCAAAATACCTTTGAAACCTTTAATGGTCTCTTCAAGTGAAACATATTTACCTGGAGAACCTGTAAATACTTCTGCAACAAAGAACGGCTGAGAAAGGAATTTTTCGATTTTACGAGCACGCTCAACAACCGATTTATCTTCTTCTGAAAGTTCGTCCATACCAAGAATCGCAATAATATCTTGCAAATCTTTGTATTTTTGCAACATTTTTTGAACACCGCGAGCAACATTGTAGTGCTCTTCGCCGATGATTTGTGGATCAAGCAAACGTGATGTTGAATCCAATGGATCAACCGCAGGATAGATCCCTTTTTCAGCGATTTTACGGTTAAGAACCGTTGTCGCATCAAGGTGTGCAAATACAGAAGCAGGAGCCGGATCCGTCAAGTCATCCGCAGGTACGTATACCGCTTGAACTGACGTAATAGAACCTTTTTTAGTCGATGTAATACGGTCTTGAAGAGCACCCATTTCACGAGCCAATGTCGGTTGATAACCAACAGCTGATGGGATACGACCCAAAAGTGCTGACATTTCAGAACCTGATTGTGCAAAACGGAAGATGTTATCGATAAACATCAATACATCAAGCCCTTTTTCATCACGGAAATACTCAGCCATAGTAATACCTGTCAACGCAATACGGTTACGTGCTCCAGGAGGCTCAGACATTTGACCATAGCACAGAGCTACTTTGTCCAAAACGTTTGATTCTTTCATCTCGTGATAAAGGTCATTCCCCTCACGAGTACGCTCACCAACACCTGCGAATACAGAAAGTCCATCATGACCGTGTGCAACGTTGTGGATAAGCTCCATGATAATAACGGTTTTACCAACACCGGCTCCACCGAACAAACCAACTTTACCACCTTTTGAGTAAGGAGCTAAAAGGTCAACAACCTTGATCCCTGTTTCAAACATTTCAGTTTTAGTGCTTTGTTCAATAAGTGGTGGTGGATCACGGTGGATCGACCATGTATCACAATCCGTAATTTGATCACCGCCATCAATGGTTTCACCAATAACGTTGAAAATACGTCCAAGAACTTTTTCCCCTACAGGAACTTTAATTGGATCTCCAGTAGCATGTGCCGCCATTCCACGAACCAAACCTTCAGACATATCCATAGCAATGGTACGAACACGACCATTACCAAGGTGTGCCGCTACTTCTAATACAAGACGAGTTGTATTTCCTTCAACACTAACATTTACTTCGATCGCTTCGTTGATTGCTGGAAGGTAACCTTCAAAATCAACGTCAACGACCGGACCAATTACTTGAGCAATTTTACCAATCATTCTATCCTCCATAATTATTTCATCGACTCGACGCCGCTGATTATCTCGATAAGTTCTGTCGTAATCGCTTCTTGTCGTGCTTTGTTAAACTTGACAGTCAACGATTTAACCATTTGTTTTGCATTATTTGTTGCCGCATCCATTGCTTGCATTCGAGCGCTGTGCTCTGCTGCAACCGAATCAATTAAGGCATAATACATATTGTACTCAGCGTATTTCACAATTAACGAATCGAGCATTTTCTCTTCATCGTGTGCTTCAAGTTCAAGAACACTATTGCTAGCTTTCTCGCAATCGAAATCTTCGATCGTCACAGGTAAAAGTCGATTAACATGCAACTCTTGAGTAATAACGTTTTTATAGCCGTTATAGACAAGATAGACTGCATCCACAATACCATCATTGAAATCTTTGATCGATCGGGTCATAAACTCACTTGAACGTTGCATATCGGGTGCAGAGCTGAGATTTTTTACTGCATCAAGTAATTCAACTTGATTAAATGTAAAATATTCAACTCCTTTTTTACCAATACCACGAACACGAATGTTTACACCTTTATCTTTGTACTGCGTCATTAAGCGTTTAACCGCTTTGATCGTTTGCATGTTAAAACCACCGCAAAGACCTTTGTCCGCTGTTACAAAAATAATATCGATCGTTTTTGGCGCATCGTTTTGCACAAAGCAACGGCTTTGAATTCCGCCCACTTTATTGCATTGGATACGACTTGCGATTTCAGCTATGACTTGATTCGTTTTTTGAGCAAACAGACGTGAACGTTTCGCAAGCTCTTCTGCACGGCGAAGTTTCGCCGTAGAGACAAGCTTCATAGCACGCGTTGTTTTTTGCGTGTTCGAAACACTCTTAATCTGTCGTTGAATCTCTTTCAAGTTAGCCATTAAAGATCCTTATTGAGCAACGAAAGTAGTTTTAAACTCTTCGATCGCTTTTTTCATCATTCCCATCGTCTCATCATCAATTTTTGATGTTGTTCGGATGTTCTCAAGAATTTGCGGATAACTCGCATCAATAAATGGATAAAGATCTGATTCAAATTGTACAACAGCGGATACAGGAAGGTTATCAAGATACCCTTCATTACCAGCAAAAATAATCAATGCTTGCTTTTCAGCTGGAATTGGAGAATATGGAGGCTGTTTCAAAACTTCCACCATACGCTGACCACGCTCAAGCTGCTTGCGGCTTACTTCATCCAAATCAGAAGCAAACTGTGCAAACGCTTGAAGTTCGCGATACTGTGCCAAATCAAGACGCAATGTTCCTGCTACTTGTTTCGTAGCTTTGATTTGTGCAGCACCACCAACACGTGATACAGAAAGACCTACGTTGATCGCAGGACGGATACCCGCATTGAACAAATCAGTCTCCAAGAAAATCTGACCGTCAGTGATTGAAATAACGTTGGTTGGGATATACGCCGCAACGTCACCCGCTTGTGTTTCGATGATTGGAAGAGCAGTCAATGACCCTCCGCCCAATTCATCATTAACTTTTGCTGCACGCTCTAAGAGACGTGAGTGGATATAGAAAACATCCCCTGGATACGCTTCACGACCCGGAGGGCGACGAAGAATCAAGGACATTTCACGGTATGCAACTGCATGTTTTGAGAGATCATCATAAACGATCAAACCATGGCGTGCTGAATCACGGAAGAATTCACCCATTGTTACACCAGTATATGGTGCAAGGAATTGAAGTGCTGCAGCTTCTGAAGCCGATGAAGCAACGATAATCGTATACTCCATTGCACCCGCTTCTTCAAGACGACGGATAACGTTAGCAACCGTTGATTCTTTTTGACCGATAGCAACGTAAATACAAACTACGCCATTACCTTTTTGGTTGATAATCGCATCAAGAGCAACAGTCGTTTTACCGGTTTGACGGTCACCGATGATAAGCTCACGTTGACCACGTCCGATTGGAACAAGACAGTCGATTGCTTTAATACCGGTTGCCATTGGCTCGTGTACTGATTTACGTGCCATAATTCCCGGAGCTTTTTCTTCAATGAAACGGGTTTGAGTTGTTTCAATCGGACCTTTTCCATCAATAGGTTCACCAAGAGCATTAACAACACGCCCAAGAAGTGCATCACCGACAGGAACTTCCAATAAACGTCCAAGACGTTTAACGCTCATACCTTCACGAAGTAATTTAGCACGACCGAGAACAACGATACCAACACTGCTCTCCTCAAGATTCATAACAAGACCTTGAGTCCCGTCTTCAAATTCAACCATTTCACCGGCCATAACATTATTGAGGCCGTATACTTGGGCAATGCCATCTCCATATGAGACGATTTTACCGGTTTCATTAATATCTACATTAAGTTCGAAATTGCCAATTCGCTCTTTTATGATTGAACTGATTTCATCTGCTTGTACTTTTGCTACCACTAGTTTCTCCTTTCGCGAGGGTTAAATTGCTTTTAAAATGTGCTCTGTAAGTTGAGCATTAAGGCGGCTTTTTGAAAAATCGATTTCAACATTGAGACCATCTACGACAACACGGACACCATCACACTCTGAAGCTACAAACTCCAAAGAGATAGTAGCGCCCATCTTAGTCCCAAGATCACGTGAAATAGAATCAATTGTTGTTTGATCGATTTTGGAAACGCTGTAAATTCGACCGTTATAAACACGCTTAATCGATCCAATTTGACGTTTTAACTCTTTTGCAATGGCTGGAATCAATACTAAACGCCCATTTTCACCCAAAAGCTTAATAAGGTTATTGATTTCACTGCTCTTCACATTTTCTACCATTCCAAGAATTAAAGTAGTTTTTGCTGAAGATACAATATCATTGCTGTTCATGATTTGAAGAAATTTCGAATCATCAAAAGCGGTTGCTAAAACAGCAAAAAGATCAGAAGTGTTATCCAATGACGATGAATCCAAAACCGCAACAAGAGACTGAACGTAACGTTTAGCAATCATTTCTTGCTTCATTTACGCCACCTTCTTTTTCAAAATATCGGTCATAGCTTCGCTACCCATGCTAGCATCACTAGCAGACATAACATCACCCATAACTTCATTGACAACGCTACGTACCATTTGACGCTTCTCAAGATCCATTAATGCATTGCTTTGCTTTTGCATTATGTCGGCATCTTGATCACATTGAGACATAACTTTATCACTCAAAATTTTGCACTCTTTTTTTGTTGTTTCACCAAGCTCGTTGACAAAACGTGTTGCTTCTTCAATCTTTAGCTCTGCAGCTTCTTTAAGATGCTTTGACTCACGGAGACGCTCTTGAACTTTTTCAAGTTCGCCTGCAATACCCGCACTACGACCACCAAAATAATTTTTGAGCGGTTCCGCCAAAAGATAGTAAAGAATACCCGCGAATACAAGGAAGTTGACGGTTCGTTGAACTATATCCGTTGAACCCTCGTGCGCTGCATCAGATCCAAAGAGATATGCGCTAAGCATTAATACAGTTATTACTAATTTACCCATAGACTCTCCTTATATCTGATGAAGCTTAGCAGAAACTGCCGCTTGAAAATTCGGGACTTCCAATCGAAGTGCCCCACTCAATCGTGAACGCTCTTCGGACATCGCCTCTTCGAACTGTGCATACTCTAGTGCTAGCTCAGCACGTTTTGCTTCAATTTTGTTACTTGCCAAGGCTTTAGCTTCTGTAACAACTTTTTCTCTCATTGCGTGCGCCTGTAGCTTGCCATCATTAATAATCTTTTCAGCTGTAGCATGAAATGCAGCAATCTCAGAGTCATTGTTACCAACTTCTTCAAGATCTTTTTTAATATCTGCATCTCTTTTTTCCATATAACTGAAGAGAGGTTTATAAAGCAAACTATTTAGAGCGGCAATAAGGACAAGGAAGACAATCAGTGTGCTGACTAACAGCATCGGACTTATATCTAACATACCACCTCCTAAAAGTTGTGTGATTATACAACTCTTAAATTGAAGGGACAGTTAAACGGAGAGTTTTATGATGAAAGTGTGGATAAAAATGTATCAATTTGCTCATTATCATCAAAATCGATGGTGAGTTTTGACCCTTTTTTGGATGATTT